>OHFN01000526.1_pt1 | contig 25554 bp, 17 predicted proteins | sample 1567571 | NCBI WGS metagenome assembly OHFN01 (sample SAMEA3879533, study PRJEB24766) | human gut metagenome | biome: human-associated habitat; feature: feces | place: USA | collected 1985/1987
TTTGGAGTTACAGGATTTGATCGTAGATAAGACACGCAAGTACATTTTTCAGTTATTATTCGACAGAATCCGTTATGTGGCATTATGCTCAGAGAAATCGGACGGAGAATACTCTGTAAGAAACTATATGGATGATATTCATTCTATTGTTTGGAAAGGAGTGTTGCAGAACAGAGTACTGACGAATACGGAGATGCTGTATCAAAATGCCTTTATTGATTATTTAGTAAAGAATATCTCGAAAAATATGGGTGTAAGTACGGCTAAGAATACCGGACGTCAGCAAGCTTTACGGGGAGATGGCTTTAAAATGGATATTTTTAATGAGGCTAATTCTTTCGTAATGGGTTGGCAGGCGCAGGATATAGTACCAGTGAACTCATACCAAGATGCCTCTGTTTATTGGAATATGCTATTGAAAATAAGAACTCTTTTGAGTAGCCGTATTTCATCTGCTTCTCCGGACATGAAGGAATATTATGATTTTTTGATTTACAAAATAGACAAGATATTGGATGAGAAGTAATAGTGAGTGAATAATGAAGATGTTGCCTTAATCAGAGGAAGTAGATAAAAAACTTTTAGATTTGCTAAAAACAATATAACTTTGCAATTCGTTAAAAAGGACAAACAATCATTTATTCATTTAATACATTTAGATTATGTTACTATTATTTCAAGCAACACAAGCTGCGGATTCCGTGCAAGTGGCCGCAGATGAGCTGATGAAAGAGGCGATTGCCAACGCTGAAGGTTTGGACAAGCTTTCATTGATAACCCAACAACTGATTGATTTTGGTATTCGTGCCGGAGAACGTATCCTGATAGCGGTCATTGTCTTTATCGTAGGGCGTTTCCTTATTTCGATGCTCAATAAATTTGTAGGGCGTTTGATGGATAAGAGAAAGGTTGATATAAGTATCAAAACTTTCGTCCGGAGTTTGGTGAATATCCTATTGACTATTCTGTTGATTATTTCGGTTGTCGGTGCTTTAGGAGTAGAAACAACTTCGTTTGCGGCTTTGCTGGCATCTGCCGGTGTGGCTGTCGGTATGGCGTTATCCGGTAACTTGCAGAACTTTGCCGGAGGACTGATCGTGTTGCTGTTCAAACCTTATAAAGTAGGCGATTGGATTGAAAGTCAGGGCGTTTCGGGCACAGTAAAAGAAATACAGATTTTCCACACTATTCTGACTACTGCGGATAACAAAGTGATTTATGTACCGAACGGAGCGATGAGTAGCGGTGTGGTTACCAATTATAGTAATCAGGTGACTCGTCGTGTAGAGTGGATTGTAGGAATCGATTATGGAGAAGATTATGACAAGGTACAGGAAGTCGTTTATGAGATTCTTGCTGCCGATAAGCGTATCCTGAATGAACCCGCCCCATTTGTAGCTCTTCATGCATTGGACGCAAGCAGTGTGAATGTAGTTGCGCGTGTTTGGGTGAACAGCTCGGATTATTGGGGAGTTTATTTCGACATCAACAAGGCTATTTACGAAACCTTCAATGAAAAGGGTATCAATTTCCCGTTCCCGCAGCTTACGGTGCATCAAGGCTGATTATCATACCGTATATCATAGAAAACGAGAGAGTCTCACTTTTGTGGAACTCTCTCGTTTTATTTAGAACAATAGTCTGGTGTGATTGAATGAATTTACTTTTATTTAATACCGAAATCTTCGGCTAGCTCGTATCTGTCTTCTTTAATCCCCAGTACGTGATTGATTTTCCTTCTTTTTTCAAGATTCTTGAAGTAATTTTCTACGACCTGATAGAGATTAAAGTTTGTAGTAGATCCGGCGGCTAAATCGAGTGACTCCACTAGCTTTTCTACGGCTTGATGGATTTTCTCTGCGTCTATCAGATGCAGTTCGTTACTGTGTATTAAATATTTTTCCATAACTGCAATGTTTTAATGTTATATTGGTATAACATCTTGTAGTCATGGAAAGTTCAATGATTGAATGTTAGATTTTGGCAAGCGCCTGATCCAAATCCGCAATCAGGTCATCAATATGTTCCGTTCCAATTGATAAACGTACGGTGCCCGGATAAATCTCCTGTTCGGCTAGTTCCTGTGCATTGAGCTGTGAATGGGTAGTGCTTGCCGGGTGGATCACCAATGATTTCACATCGGCAACATTGGCAAGCAGGGAGAAAATCTCCAGGCTGTCGATGAAGCGGTGTGCTTCCTCTTGTCCGCCTTTTACTTCGAAAGTAAAAATGGAACCGGCACCATTCGGGAAATAACGTTGATACAGTGCATGGTCAGGATGATTGGATAATGACGGATGGTTCACTTTCTTCACTTTCGGGTGATTGTTTAAGAAATTCACTACCTTCAATGCATTTTCTACATGGCGTTCTACGCGCAAGGAAAGAGTTTCCAAGCCTTGCAACAGGATAAAAGCGTTGAATGGACTGATGGTGGCACCTGTGTCGCGCAGCAGAATAGCCCGGATACGGATGGCATAGGCAGCCGGACCGGCTGCATCAACGAAGCGTACGCCATGATAGCATGGATCAGGTTCGGTTAGTTGTGGAAATTTGCCGGAAGCTACCCAGTCGAATTTTCCCGAATCTACAATAACTCCTCCTAATGAAGAACCGTGTCCGCCAATGAATTTTGTTGCAGAATGTACTACGATATCTGCTCCGTGTTCGATGGGGCGGATTAAATACGGAGTACCGAACGTGTTATCAATAATCAAAGGAATTTTGTGGCGATGGGCTATTTCAGCTACTGCCTCTATATCAATGATATTTGAGTTCGGATTTCCCAGCGTCTCGATAAATACGGCTTTCGTATTTTCCTGAATGGCTTTTTCAAAGTTCGATAAATCACTTGGATCAACGAATGTTGTTGTGATGCCATAGCTGGGTAAGGTATGAGCCAGTAAGTTATAACTTCCTCCATAAATGGTTTTGGCTGCTACAATATGGTCGCCTGCGCGAGTGATGTTCTCGAAAGCATAAGTGATAGCAGCGGCACCCGAAGCAACTGCCAGTCCTGCTACTCCTCCTTCAAGAGCGGCTACGCGTTGTTCAAAAACTCCTTGAGTGGAGTTGGTCAGGCGACCGTAGATGTTTCCCGGGTCCTGCAGGCCGAAACGTGCGGCTGCGTGAGCGGAGTTGTGAAATACATAAGAGGTAGTCTGATAAATAGGTACTGCACGGGCATCTGTTGCCGGATCTGCTTGTTCTTGTCCTACATGAACTTGTAAAGTCTCGAAATGTAAATTCTTTGTTGCCATAATCGTATGTTTTTTAAGTTTTATATTCTTTCTTTATTTTCTTGCAAAGTTATGGGATGTAGATATATCGAACAATATATAGCTTAAATATAGAAAATAATGCTATTTTTGTGCCGTTATATGGAATAATGTATCTGCGTTATTCCTAAAAATCACCTTTTAGAAGAATATTTTTCTTATGGATACTTTTGATAAACTGGATAGAGTCGATTTGCAAATACTCCGTACTTTGCAAGAAAACGCCCGATTGACAACTAAAGAGCTGGCTGCACGGGTGAGCCTTTCTTCAACTCCTGTTTTTGAACGTCTTAAACGGTTGGAGAGTGGAGGATATATAAAGAAGTATATTGCCGTGTTGGATGCGGAAAAGCTGAATCAGGGATTTGTCGTATTCTGCAGTGTGAAGCTTAGACGTCTGAACAGGGATATAGCAGCCGAGTTTACACGGATTATACAGGATATTCCTGAAGTAACCGAATGTTATAACATATCAGGAAGTTATGATTACCTGTTGAAGATTCATGCTCCCAATATGAAATACTATCAGGAGTTTATTCTGAATGTGTTGGGGACGATTGATAGCTTGGGATCACTGGAAAGCACGTTTGTGATGGCTGAAGTGAAGCATCAATATGGGATACATATTTAGTTCGTTGTGTGATAGTCTGAAATTTATCTTGTATATTTGCTATGTAATATAAATCCAGTTCTGCTAACACAATGAAATGGCAACTTTGTAAATAGCTTCGCCCATACGGATTGTAACAATAGAAAGTTCTGCTGTTACAACTGTTTGTGATTTAACGTAAATCACAAGTTATTTTATTTATTCTATTCAATAAACCATATAAAAGTAGCTATTACAATGAATTCGAACATATATCCTCGTACCAATGATTTTCAGACTATTTACCTGAATACGGTGATTAAGAATCCTGCTATTATCGTAGGTGATTATACAATATACAATGACTTTGTAAATGATCCGGTTCTTTTTGAGAAGAACAATGTTTTATATCATTATCCGATTAATAAAGATCGCTTGATAATAGGAAAATTCTGCTCCATAGCCTGTGGAGCTAAGTTTCTTTTCAACAGTGCAAATCACACATTGAATTCTTTATCCAATTATACATTTCCTATCTTTTTTGAGGAATGGAATTTAGATAAGGGAGATGTAACTTCTGCCTGGGATAATAAAGGAGATATAGTAATAGGTAATGATGTCTGGATTGGATATGAAGCTGTTATCATGGCAGGAGTACATATTGGAAATGGGGCAGTCATTGCGTCGCGGGCAGTGGTTACTAAAGATGTTCCTCCTTATACGATAGTAGGTGGGACACCGGCCAAAGAAATCCGGAAGCGTTTTGATGAGAATACGATTGCCCAATTGCAGAAATTGCAATGGTGGGATTGGAGTATTGAGAAGATATCCGAATGTATACCTTATATTACAGGTGGAAAGATTGAAGAATTGAAAAAGATAAATGTTACGTTATAAACATGAAGAAGCTAATTATTGTATTTGTTCTTTTATTATCGGCACTCTCTTGTTTCTCACAAACAGAGTTTACAACTTGCCTTTTTGATACTTCAAGAAACAGAGTGATACCGCTAGCCGTCTATCAGCCGCACAAAGTGAATTTGAAAACGAAAGTCATCATATTCAGCCATGGCTATGATGGAAATAAAAATAGTAAGTCCAATCAGACTTATGCCTATCTAACACGATTCCTTTCTCAGAAAGGCTTTTATGTAATAAGCATACAACATGAATTGGCAGATGATTCTCTTTTGGCCATGGAAGGTAATTTCATGGAAACACGCATGCCAAATTGGGAAAGGGGAGTGGCAAATATTCTTTTTACTATTCAGGAATTTAAGAAATTGAAGCCACAATTAAATTGGAATGACCTTATATTGATAGGACATTCCAATGGCGGAGATATGACCATGTTATTTGCTACCCGATATCCGCAGCTGATAAATAAAGCCATATCTATGGATCATCGCAGAATGATAATGCCTAGAACACGGAATCCTCGACTTTATACGTTAAGAGGATGCGATTATGATGCGGATTCAGGAGTATTACCTACTGAAAAGGAGCAGGAACAATTCCGGATGAAGGTTGTAAAATTAGATGGAGTAACACATAGCAATATGGGAGAGAATGGAACGGAAGAACAACACAACCTTATCAATCAGTATATCTATGGATTTCTTACACGGAGATAACTGATGTATTATATTTATTTTATCCAATGGTTTTAAATCGGAAGCCTGTTTTTCTTATAACTTTGCAACTGATTTTAGAAAAAGAAGTTTGGGATGATAAATAAATATGAAGAACGACTGGGGACAGAGCGCATGTTACCGCTTGTTTTTAAGATGGCACTTCCGGCTGTGGCAGCGCAATTTGTTAATTTGCTTTATAGCATGGTCGACCGTATTTATATTGGTCATATCCCTGGGATTGGTACGGATGCATTGGCGGGTGTAGGAGTAACGACTTCTCTTGTTATACTGATTTCTTCTTTTTCAGCGATAGTAGGAGGTGGTGGTGCGCCGTTAGCGGCTATCGCACTCGGACAGGGGGATCGTTCACGTGCCGGAAAAATTCTGGGTAATGGTTTTATCCTGCTGATACTATTCACCTTGTTTACTTCTCTCATCGCATATACCTTTATGGAGCCGATTCTACTTTTTACAGGAGCTTCAGAAAATACATTGGAGTATGCAGTCGACTATCTTTCTATCTATTTATTAGGAACTATCTTCGTAGAAATATCCACAGGATTAAATTCTTTTATCAATGCACAAGGGCGTCCTGCTATCGCTATGTACTCGGTATTAATAGGAGCACTGTTGAATATCGTCCTCGACCCGATTTTCATTTTTTGGCTCGATATGGGAGTAAAAGGTGCAGCTCTGGCTACAGTGCTTTCACAGGCATGTAGTGCAGTGTGGGTTTTAACTTTCCTTTTCTCCCGACACGCCTCTCTCCCTTTGGAAAAACGTTATATGGCGTTGAACCGGAAAATAATACTTTCTATATTTGCTTTGGGCGTATCACCGTTTATTATGGCAAGTACCGAAAGCCTGGTTGGCTTTGTTCTGAACAGCAGTCTGAAAGATTTTGGAGATATTTATGTCAGCGCATTGACCATTCTGCAAAGTGCGATGCAATTCGCAAGTGTCCCATTAACCGGATTTGCGCAAGGGTTTGTTCCTATTGTGAGTTATAATTATGGGCACGGCGATAAACAACGTGTCAAAGACTGTTTCCGTGTCGCATTGATAACCATGTTCTCATTCAACTTACTGCTGATGTTGTTTATGATTCTTTTCCCCTCAACAGTAGCTTCCGCCTTTACGAGTGATGAAAGACTGATAGAAACAGTCCGCTGGACAATGCCTGTTTTCTTGGGTGGTATGACTATTTTCGGATTGCAACGAGCCTGCCAAAATATGTTTGTAGCCTTGGGACAAGCAAAAATTTCTATTTTCATAGCCTTGCTGCGCAAAGCAATTCTGCTGATCCCATTGGCATTGATATTGCCACACTTTATGGGAGTAGCCGGTGTATATGCGGCTGAAGCAATATCCGATGCGACAGCGGCAATTTGTTGTACTTTGTTGTTCTTCTGGCAGTTCCCTAAAATTTTGGGAAAAATCCAGGGGAATACTTTGCACATAAGCTAAATTTCCTGATGTTTATCCATAAATAGAACTAGTTATGTAACTGCTTACGTATTTTTGCGAAAAATGTTTGTTCATATTATAAAAGCTAATGTATTTCCAAAGTATCTCTCATGGAAAGTGACCGTCTCATCATTATTTAACAAGAGAAACATTATGAAATATCAGTCTTTCTTAAACCACCTGTAAAACCATTTACCCACCTTTTCATAATGCCGGGTTTCGGTATCAGTGTATAGTTTAGAGAAGAACGACGTATCTAATGGTTCTCCCGATTGGTTAGGATATAATACGATTAAGCTATTGTTGGAGAAGTATTTACTAAGCTGTCTCGGTAGTTTCTCAAAAGAACTGTCGTAAGAGAGAGTTCTCGTTCGTGCGCTGATAATGACTAATAAATGGTCATAGCTTACTTGTCCTGTTAATACCAGCAAGTCATTCCAATCTTCCAAAAGAGAGAAATCGGTCAGCACCTGTTTATGCTTTTTCTTTATCAATGTTTGCAGGCGGGCGGTTGTCTTTTCATTTGCAAAGAAATGTACCCGGCAACCGAGCGTACTTCCCATTCGGCAAAAATGTTCCATCCAACGGGGAAAGCCGGATTCGTATTCGGCTTTAGGTGGGACGGCAACGACAATCCGTTTAAGTGTGTGAACCGGTATCAGGAATTTGGAAATAATAAGCTCACAGTTCAATCCTTTCAGCAGGTGTTCGGCAAGTACACCGAAAAATGAATCCGTGATGTTTGCCTTGTGGTGCAACCCGGTGATGATGCTTGTTATCTCATTCTCTTTGGCGGAATGGATAATGCCGGAAGCGATATTCAAGTCATAACGGGTGATTTGTCTCAACGGGACGTTGACCGCTGTCGTCATCATAGCCGCTTTTTCCAGATAACGTTTGCTCCGCATTCTCAGGTTGTCGGAAGTGTTATCATCATTGATTACATTGATTGCCAGTAGATTATCTCTCAATTTCGGGTCACGTATAACTAAAGAAAGATTTACCATATCTTCGATGGTGTTCGGATTGTTAATAGCCACTAAGATCTTTTCCGTTTCTGTTGCCGAAGAGGTTTTCTCCGGTTCAGAGTCGTCTATGGCAACCTTCTTGGCTGCCCGTTCCGTTATCAGCGAACTTACCACACAGGTTACCAGAATCAGTAGTACCGTTCCGTTCAGTACATCGTCATTCAGCAGGCGTTCTCCTCCGGGCAGGATAATGTTATATCCCACCAGCACAGCCGCCAATGTAGCCGCCGCTTGTGCGGTACTCAGCCCGTACATTAGCTTTCGTTCAAGAGCAGACATCTTGTAGATCTTCTGTGTCAGCCAACAAGCGATCCATTTGCCGGTCAGAGCCATTATAATCATTACGGCAGCCACTTTCAGCGCATCTCCGTGCCCGAAGATGACGCGCAGGTTAATCAACATTCCCACTCCGATAAGAAAATAAGGAATGAAAAGCGCATTGCCGACAAATTCCAGATGATTCATTAAGGGGGAGACGTGCGGAATGAGCCGGTTTAATACCAAGCCTGCCAGGAAAGCCCCTAGAATCCCTTCCATACCTACGAACTCCATCAGTCCTGCTCCCAAAAAGACCATAGCCAGGACGAAAATGAATTGCATTACATTATCATTGTACCGATGGAAGAACCAGCGGCCGACACGTGGAAAAACGTAGATAATAAACGCACCTAGAAAGATGACTTTTATTACCAGCCAAATCCAGAACAGACCACCTGTCTCCCCTTTGAATAGTCCGCCTACAACGGCGAGAACCAACAGTGTGAGTGTGTCCGTCACTGCAGTTCCTCCTACCGCAATACTTACGCTGCGATGGCGTGATACGCCAAAGCGTGTGACGATGGGATAGGCTACAAGGGTATGTGACGCGTACATACTGGCCAGCAGTACGGAAGTGATTACACCGTATTTCAGGTACGATACATTTGCCACAAATCCTATTCCTATGGGTACGATAAAAGCCAGTAATCCCAGTACTAACGCTTTGTTTCGTGTCTCCTTGAAATCTCCCATATTCATTTCAAGGCCTGCTAGAAACATGATGTAATAGAGGCCGACTTTCCCGAATAGCTCGAAACTGCTGTCGCGTGCCAGAATATTGAAGCCGTGCTCACCAATTGCCAGTCCTGCCAGGATCATTCCTATAATATGCGGGATACGCAGTTTGTTCAATAGGATAGGGGCAAACAATATAATAAGGAGTACAAGGAGAAATATCCATGTAGGGTCGGTGATAGGGAATGTTAAATCAAGGCCAATCCAATCCATAAGTTGATAAGTTCGTAATATTCTTCGCGCAAAATAACTTAAAAAAAGTCTTTTAAAAAAGCATTCGTTGATAAAATACTCCTTTGTACCATATAATCTGTATCTTTGCTTCCGATTTAAACCAACTAACAATTTAGAAAAATGAAAACAGCGTTATTGGCATTAGGAGTTTTGTGTATTATGGGCAGTTGCTCGTCGGAGATGAAAAGCTCCAAAGGGATTGTTTGCGATGCGTCAATGAATACGGTATCCATTGTTACGGATAAGAATGATACGCTTTCGTTTAGTACGATGGATGCGAACAAGGAACAAGTCGACGGTTTGCTTCTGAATGATACATTGGAAGTATTTTATGCAGGGAAATATACACCGGGAATGCAGGCTTCCAAATTGGTTCAATATCCGCAGGCTCCCCGATTGGGCGGTGACCGTGATGAGCACGGTTGTATTGGTTCTGCCGGATACGTATGGTGTGAAGTACAAAAAGACTGCATCCGTTTATTTGAAAAAGGTATTCGTACAGAGGCAGTTAACGGAGGCGAGACTTCTGCTTTTATCGTTTTCAGCCCCGATTCCACACGTGCTGAACTCTTCTTCTCGGATAAGCAACCCAATGAAATACTGGAAAGACGTAGTTTGCCGTCGGGTGGCTATGCGTGGAATGTAGAAGACGATGATACAAAGAATGTGCGACTGGTGGACGGCTTATGGACAATCAGTCAAAGAGGTGATTTGATTTATACTCAGAAAGCTGAGAACAAATAATCAGCGGAGGAAGAGTATCGGTATGACTACCAATTCTTTTTTTTATTGATTTTGCTGTCATACTCTCATAAATCACTTCAAATCCTTTATTCATAGTACTTCCAACTATGATGGCAGCTAGACCGGAAGTATGAGGGTAAACGGTTGCCCTCATACTTCCGGTCTGGTCGTTTTTTATGTAATCTATTCATTATTACCATAATATCCGTCTCCGGGTACATAAATCGGTTGCATCACACTGCCTTCATTTTTCAGCTTTCCTTCATCGCGTAAGCGTCGGATATGTCGCATGGCTGTACTTCTCGCCATCCCGCAGAGATTCTGGAAGTCGTATCTTCTCATAAATTGATGTGTTTTGAAGTATCCCGTCAATAATCGGTCAATCTGTCCATTGGTCAACTGCTTGAAATTCAGCTCTCCTTTGAGGCTTTTTACTTTCAGTATACCGAATTCGTTTTTTAGCGCTTGGTCGGCACGAAACTGGATAGCTTTCAGTTTTACTTTGGTTGCTTTTCGCTTTGTGGCTATCGTTACCGGTTCCGTGCTGGTCAGGCAAGGGTGGAAATAGCCGATTCCATCCAAATGCACTTGTTTTCCGTCTGCCAGTTCCTCTCCCAGAATATGTGAAAGGGCGTCGAGTACAGCTGTGACATCCGTTTCGGTCAGCGAACAACGCTCTTGGATACGGTGGCGTACCAAGTCGGTTCCTATCGTGCCGTTATATCTTATGCGCGGATGCAGCGTTCTTTTTCCCTGTTGCTTGTCCGAAGGTCTCGGATCTTCATACCAATCAAATAATATTGCCATAGTTTTTGTTTTTAAATACCTGCAGTTGTTATGTTATCTCTTATACTGTTTTATGTTAATACCTTATCGTTCTTTTATTATCTATTAATGAAATGGAAAGGCTCACTACTGTGGATATTTTTGTTCACGTCTGTAAACACTTTTGTTCACAGATGATAGCTTTATTGTCCACAGTAGTGAGCCTTTACTAACTAATAAGCAAAGATACATAAACTATAAGAAGAATGCAAATAAAAGCCGGACATAAATCATAAGAAAAGCTTGTATCCAAGCGATATATACCGTATCTTTACGGGAATTTGACGGCAAGCCGTATTTAAAGGACAAACAACATGAAAATAACATTGATCAGGAAGGACAACGGGAGCGGAAAGGAAACTCTAAGCGTTTGCGATACCGCCATATTGTTCGAAAAAATGAAGACTGAAACAAAATCGGGACATATCACGGCTTTGCGAAATCTTATACCGGAATTGGAGGGTACTTACGGTCAGTATGAGCATATTGACAAACTGCCGTGTATCTACTCCGCTGTAGAGTATACCCGAACCAAAGAGGGGGAACGGAAGATGAAACAGTATAACGGGCTGGTACAGTTGGAAGTGAAACATCTTGCCGGCCTGTCCGAAATGGAATATGTGAAACGGCAGGCGGCACTGTTGCCCCAGACTTTTGCCGCCTTTTGCGGCTCCAGCGGTCGTAGCGTGAAGATATGGGTACGTTTTGCCTTGCCGGACGATCGGGGACTGCCCGTGAAGGAATCGGAAGCGGAATTGTTCCACGTTCATGCCTATTGGCTGGCGGTGAAGTGCTATCAACCGATGTTTCCTTTTTCTATCGAATTGAAAGAGCCGGTACTGATGCAAAAGTGCCGTATGACGTTGGATGATTCTCCTTATTATAACCCCGACGCTGTCCCTTTCTGTCTGGAACAGCCGCTTGTTATGCCGGGTGAGGAGACCTTCCGGGAACGGAAACAGGGGGAGAAGAATCCTTTGCTGAGGCTGGAGCCTTGCTACGAGTCTTCACGGACTTTTAAGAAAGTGTTTGAGGCTGCCCTGAACCGTGCGTTCCAAGAGATGGAGGACTGGAGATGTGGCGACGACCTGCAACCCCTGCTTGTGCATCTTGCCGAACATTGCTTCAAGGCGGGTATTCCCGAGGAAGAGGCTGTGCGGCAGACGCTTATCCACTATTATCGGGAGGAGGACGAGCAGACCATCCGTCTGGAACTGCATAATCTTTATCAGGAATGTAAGGGGTTTGGTAAAAAAAGCAGTCTGACCCGGGAGCAGGAGGTGGCTTTTTTACTCGAAGAGTTTATGAACCGTCGTTACGAATTCCGTTATAACACAGTTCTGGATGATCTGGAATACCGACAGCGTGATTCCATCCATTTCTGTTTCAGACCTTTGGACAGACGTGTCCGCAACAGTGTGTCCATCAGTGCCTTGAAAGAGGGTATCAGTGTGTGGGATCGTGATGTGGACCGTTTCCTGAATTCGGAATACGTTCCTTTGTATAATCCCGTTGAGGAGTATCTTTATGATACAGGCCGCTGGGACGGGAAGGACCGTATCCGTTCATTGGCCGGTCTTGTTCCTTGTGACAATCCGCACTGGCGGGAGCTGTTCTACCGCTGGTTTCTCAGTATGGTGGCGCATTGGCGAGGACTGGATAATCAGCATGGAAACAGTACTTCGCCTCTATTGGTAGGGGCGCAGGGATATCGTAAATCTACGTTTTGTCGCATCTTATTACCGCCTGAATTGCGCTTTGGATATACTGATAGTCTGGATTTCAAAAGTAAACAAGAGGCAGAACGCTATTTGGGACGTTTCTTCTTGATTAATATTGACGAGTTCGACCAAGTGAACGTCAGTCAGCAAGGATTTTTGAAGCATCTGTTGCAGAAGCCTGCCGCCAATCTGCGAAAACCTTACGGAAATGCCATCCGTGAAGTGCGCCGGTATGCCTCTTTTATCGGAACGAGTAATCAGAAGGATTTGCTGACCGATCCCAGTGGCAGCCGCCGTTTTATCTGCATCGAGGTGACGGCGCCCATCCGTACCAATGTCACTATCAACTACAAGCAACTTTACGCACAGGCTATGGATGCCGTCTGTCACGGTGAACGCTATTGGTTGGACGACCAGGATGAGGCTATCTTGAAGCAGACCAATCGGGAATTTGAGCAGGTTAGTCCATTGGAACAGCTTTTCCATTGTTACTTTCGTTCGGCAGATTCGGAAGAGGAAGAAGGCGAGTGGCTGACGGCGATGCAGATTATGAATTATTTACAGACAAAAACGAAAGACAAGCTGGCTATCAATAAAGTAGCGCAGTTTGGGCGTACGCTTCAGAAGCTGAATATACCTTGCAGGAAGTCGTATAAAGGAACGCTTTATCATTTGGAGAAGTTGGGATAAATTATTTTCAGGTATGAGGGTAAGCCTTTACCCTCATACCTGCTATCCCAATTCTAATTCTAAAGCGTCATAAAGGGTCAAATCAATCACAGAGTTATCAACATAAGGGTGTTTCGGATCATCCGGCTCGGTATAAATAAGTGTACCGTCAGAAGCTGTAGTCCAGTCATCAGCAACTCCTTGTGTTGAACAGACCGTATTCCGTTTTCTGTCGAACGATGGCAACTGCGTATATTTTTCCTATAGAAGACCTCTTGTCATACGGTTCGAAGCGGACAGTAGCCTTTGCTTTACTGCCTAATGCAGAAGCTGGTATAAGATAAGCCACTTCGAATAATCCGTGTTTGTTACGGTTCAGCCCTTCGGTGTATAACTTGGTGCCATTCACAGTTATATTGAATAAAATCTTTGTTCCTTTCTCCGGTTTATCTTCGCTGGAATATTGGACGACCAACAACTACGTAATATCGGCACCAATTGTTTTCAGTTGATATGTATGCTGATTGGTTTCATATTCAGCATCTACTAAATAAGGAGCATCTCTCTCTGGTAGCCCTTTCTGAGCGAAACTGGCTGAAGCGAGTAGTATACACAGAAGTGTGGTAACTAGTGGTCTTTTTATGATTATATCTATTATGCATTTATAATAGAATACGAATAATGAATGATTTACACTTAGTCCTTATCTCTTTTATATATAATAGCTGCGTAAACTTACACGGTGCTGCATCGGTAAAACGATGACCCTCTTCAAAGATGGAACAGATATCCCATTAGCAGGCTGGAAAGGCGAAATACATATCAATTGCTTGCCTCGTGGTGGGTTTGTAGCATTAATCCCAATAAACAAAATTGTTACTTGTCTTAATTTTTATTTGTTTAAAAAATAGTTTTTATTGGCGACAACATTTGTGTTTTTCGCCAATAATGTATATCATTGTACGTTATTGAAGCAACACTTTGAAAACAGATATACTAAATGTCAAAAGAACAGGTTACTGAATCCATTATACATCGAATAAATGCTAATGATGATAAAGCGTTTTCGCTTTTTTACCAAGCGTATTATGTGTATTTGAACTCGGTAATTGTATATTATATCAATGATAAAAGTGCATCCAGAGAAATTGTAAATGATATATTTCTAAGTATTTGGAATAAGCGAGGCGCATTGACTTATCCAATCCATTCATATCTCATGAAATCAGTACAGAACGCTTGTATTGATTATCTTCGATCACAGCAGTCACTAAGTCAGGCTTTGGGAAATTATAAAGAGCAATTCTGTATATCTTACCAAGAAAACTATATCCGAACCACCCCTGATCCGCTTAATTATGTTGAACTGCGTCAGACTGAAGAGGAAATAAGCAAAGCAATTAGGGAACTTCCTCTACGATGCCGACAAATATTTACATCCTATTATTATGATGGTAAAGCTGTAGACGAGATTGCACAAGAACTGAAATTGTCAAAAAGTACAGTGAGGGTGCAATTAAAGAATTCTATTGACAGGCTAAAATTGTTACTAGAGCATTTGCTGCTTTTTTTTAGCTTTCTCCTTTAAAAAAACTCTTTTTATCTAAACGTATTTAGTTCGAGCTCCGTATATACTAATAAATGATACGGTATATGAACGAACAAGACGAATTATTTGATAACTTATTATCCGAATACTTTAATCATACTATCTCTGTAGAAGATAGAGAAAAAATATTCTCTATGATTACAGAATCGACAGTCTATAAAGAAAAATATGAAAAGGCTGCCAAGCTAAATGCTCTTTTACATCTGCCTGTTTTTGAGAATAGTAAGTATGAAGATTATCAATTACTAAGAGAAAAAGGAAATATAAATAGCACTAATTCTCAAGTTGCGGCTAAAACTCGCAAGTTTATATTTTTGCGATATGCAGCAGCTGCTGTTGTGCTAATTCTAATGACTTCGCTTGTTACAACTTATATCTATAAATCTTCCAATCAGAATGTGGCATTGAAGTGGATAAGTAATTCTACTCCATTAGGAGGGCAAACAAAAGTAGAATTACCTGATGGTTCAACAGTTTGGATAAATGCTAAAACAAACTTGAGGTACAGTTCAATGTTTGGTTTGACTGATCGAGAAATATATCTTGACGGAGAAGCCTATTTTGAAGTTCATAAAAATAAAGAACTACCATTTTCTGTATTTATGGGTAATATGAAAGTTACAGCGACAGGTACACAATTTAATATACGTTCTTATTCGGATGATAAAAAATGGGAGGTTGATTTGTTGGAAGGTGGGGTTAATGTCACCATATCTGATAAAACTTATTCGTTAATCCCGGATGAAAAGATTGTTTATGATAGAACAAACTTATCGGCAACCATTGAAAAAACAGATGCCAAGCTCGCTGCACGATGGACTCAAGGTAAACTGAACTTTTACCAAGCTTCAATACCTGAAATTTGTAAGATGTTGGAACGCCATTTTAATGTGAAGATTATTATTGATAGTGAAGAATTAAAAGATAAGCAATTCTTTGGTAGTATCAATATGGATATGAGTCTGAGGGAAATATTAGAGTATCTGGATGTTGATAAAAAACATAAAATAGAGATAAAAGAAGAAACTGTAAAAATAAAGAGAAAATAGGCATTTGCCTAAGTGATAGTATATGTGCTTGATGCAGTTCTAAAACTGCATAAGTTGCAGATAATTAGTAATTGTTTAACCTTTAAAATCAATCAGCCCATGATCAATACATCGTAGAATATATAAAAAGAATCGGAGAAACTGGTACTTTCCCCGATTCAGTGAGAATTGTTCAAAAAACAAAAAAGTTAATATTAAACAATCTATAATACAAAAGTATGAAAATACACGTAAATAACGAACTGAATGATGTAATAAAATTCAGTTTAAGGCCGAATCTTGCTTTTTATGGCCTTTTATACCTTCTTTTATTAATAATCTTATTTCCAGTGTCAGTAAACGCTAATAATTTGCAAAGTAAACTACTTACGATACATCATGAAAATGTGCCTCTAAGTCTTATAATTACCGATATTGAGAAAAAAAGTGGTTATTCTGCAATTGTGCGTTTAAATGATATTGATATACGAGAAAAATATTCAATCAATGAAGTTAATAAAAGCGTCAAACAAATATTAGCAATCTTATTTGATGGTAAGAATATAGATTATGAGTTGAAAGGTAATACTATCTCAATATTCAAGTCTCAGAAATCAACTGATAACATTAGTTCATCTGCTAAACGGGCAGTTACAGGAACTGTGACGGATGAATATGGAGCACCGGTAATTGGTGCAAGCGTTATAGAAAAAGGAACTACAAATGGTGTAATAACCAATATAGATGGAGAATTTGATATATTAACATCTACAAATGGAAAATTATCGGTTTCTTATTTAGGATATGTCAGTCAGGAAATCTCTATAAAGGACAAATCATCTATAAAAATAGTTCTGAAAGAAGATTTGCAGACGCTCGAAGAAGTAGTAGTTGTGGGTTATGGAACTCAAAAGAAGGTTAATCTCACAGGTGCCATAGGAAATGTGAATATGCAAGAAGTTACATCCAGACCCATAACAAATGCAGGAAATGTTCTTCAAGGTAAAATTTCGGGTGTTTATGCGATGCAACAATCGGGTAAGCCTGGTGAAGATGGCGCAGTTATAAATATACGTGGTGTAGGAACACTAAATAATAGTGAACCGTTAGTACTGATTGATGGATTTCCCGGAAGTTTGAGTGATATAAATCCATTGGATATTGAGTCGGTATCTGTTTTGAAAGATGCATCTTCAGCGGCAATATATGGTAACCGTGCAGCAAATGGAGTTGTATTGATTACTACGAAAAGAGGGGGGAATCAAAAGGTAAAAGTGAGCTATAGTGGTTATATCGGTTTTGAAAATCCGACAAGATTGCCCGACGTGCTCGGTTCTTATGATTATGCAGTCTTACATAATGAATTCACTCAAAATGCCGGTATGTTGCCTTTATATGATGAAAAAGTTTTGGATAAAATAAAAGCAGGAAACGATCCGTTATATCCCGATCAGAGCGGCTTTGATAGGATGTATGGGAACGCAACAATGCATAATCATCATCTCAATCTTACAGGCGGTTCAGAGAATTTGAATTATGCTTTTATGTTTGGTTATCTCGATCAAGATGGCATTATGATAAAAACAGACTATAAGCGATACACTTTTCGTTCCAATTTTGATAGCTATTTTTTAAAGAATAAACGATTGCGGCTTTCTGGAAAATTATCAGGCGACAGAGGTATTAAGAATTCTCCTACGTTGGAAAGTGGATTGAAAATGAATGCTACTTTTGCGCCACTTATTCCAATGAAGGATATTAATGGCAATTGGTTGTCTATTGGTGGAGAAGACAACGATTATGCATCAACTATGGAAGGCAGTATTCGAAATAATTTGAAAATGCATTTTAATGCACTGTTTGAAGGTTCTTATACTTTCTTTGAAGGGCTGAATTTAGAACTAAGTTATGGGTTTGATTGGACACAGATAAAAGAATCAGCATTAAAAACTAATGTAACATTGTTGAATGCTGATGGTAGTGAAAAGAAAATGGCTTCCGATTTAAGTGAAGATAACTCGCAAATGCAGAGAGATCTTTTAAATGTGTTATTGCGATTTAATAGGACATTCAATAATAAGCATGAAATTTCAGCATTGGCAGGATATACAGAAGAGAAATTGCAATATAATAATCAGAATGGCTATCGTAAAAACTTCATCAATAATACTCAGCCTTACTTGAGTTTAGGGGATGCATCAACAATGACCAATAGCGGGGGAGCTTATGCTTTAGGAATGAAATCTTATTTTGGGCGTTTAGGTTATATTTATGATGGAAAATATCTGTTTGAAGCGAATGTAAGAGCGGATGGCTCATCTCGTTTTGCTGATGGAAACAGATGGGGAACTTTCCCTTCATTTTCTATTGCCTGGAGACTATCTGAAGAAAATTTCATGAAGAATGTTCAATGGATTGATAATCTCAAAATTCGTGCTTCATGGGGAAAATTAGGAAACCAGAATATTAATTCGTACTATGCAGCTAGCGACATCTTATCTACAGGAGCAAACTATGCTTTGAATGGTAGTTTGAAGCCGGGTGTTTCGGTAAATTCTTTAGCCAATAAAAACACCACATGGGAAACTACAACTCAAACCAATATAGGTATAGATTTCTCTATATTAGGAAGCTTCAATTTTACTCTCGATTATTTTGATAAGATTACCGATGATATACTTTTGCAAATACCTATTCCGATCACGATGGGAAACCTGACAGCCCCATATCAGAATGTAGGAAAAGTTAAAAATAGAGGATTTGAATTATCTGCAAACTGGAATAAAAGATTCTCAAACGACCTTCAATTATCTACTACACTTAATACTTCTTTTATAAAAAATGAGATATTAGACTTATACGGTCGAAGCCCTATAATAAGCGAGATGACTGTACTCATGGAAGGGCAAGCCATTAATAGTTTTTACGGATACAAAACAGATGGCTTATATCAAATTAGCGACTTTGAGTGGCAAAATAATAGCGACAAATCCATTCCCTATAAGGAACGAAACTATGTATTGAAAAAAGGAGTAGTAGCTGTGCAGAATTATACAGCTCAGCCCGGAGATTTGAAATTTAAAGATTTGGATGGAGATGGAGTGGTTACTATGTCTAAAGATAGGACTGTTATAGGTAAACAATTTCCTGATATGACATACTCATTGCAGGCAAATGTTCGTTGGAAAGATTTTGATTTGGGGGTATTTCTACAAGGTGTAGCAGGTATAGATGGATATACTTATCAGGAAATATCTACCCCCTTCTCTAATCGCTCTAATTCGGGTGCATGGTGGAAGGGACGATGGACTTATGATAATCAAGAAGCCAAATTTCCAAGATTAATCAAAGATGATACTCGTACTAACTTGCATTCTGAATTTTATGTGGAGGATGCATCCTACTTAAGACTTAAAAATGTAGAACTGGGATATACGATTCCCAAATATATAACATCAAAATTAGGGGTGGATTACATACGCCTTTATAGTAGCGTACAGAATGCGTTCACAATTACAAATTATAAAGGTTATGACCCTGAAAAACCGGTCAATGAAACCAGATCATTTGCATTTCCGCAAGTACGAATTATTACATTGGGATTAAATGTTAACTTTTAACGCAATATTATGAAGAAGATATTTGTAATTATGATATGTGCAGTTATGTGTGCAAGCTGCATGGACAATCTTTTAGATCAAAAAACTTTGGACCAACTGTCTCCTGATTCTTTTTATACCAATGAAACAGAAGTAAGGATGGGACTTATGGGAATATATAGTTCGTTTGTAGATGAATGGCACCAATACGATTTCATGTCAGATAATTGTTATTGTCATCACTCTTGGCAAGGTTCGTTGGAATTTAGCGAATGGAAGCAGAACTCTAGCAGTAGTAGAGCTCTTTCGAAATGGCGCATTGCATACAGAACCATAGGACGTGTGAATAAATTTCTCGATAACGTAGAGAAAGCTCCGATAGATGAGACTGTAAAGAATACAATGAAAGGAGAAGCCCGCATGATTCGTGGATATTTTTATGCCGATCTAGTACATTTTTATGGAGATGTTCCTCTGGTACTTAAAGAACTTAGCTTGGATGAGGCCAAAGTTTCAAGAACTCCTAAAGCGGAGGTGCTGAAAGCCGCTGAAGAAGATTTTGATTTTGCCATAACTCATTTGCAAGTATCTGCACCCGAAACAGGACGGGCTACTAAAGGAGCCGCACAAGCTTTTAAGGCTCGCATGTACTTATACAATAAAGAATGGAGTAAAGCTGCTTCATTGTGTAAAGATATTATTGACTCTGAAGTTTACCAACTTTATCCAGATTACGGTGCAGTATTTGAAGAGTCTAATGAAAATAATGTAGAAGTGATTTTTGATATACAATACATCAAAAACGTGCGAGTACAGCCTTGGCCAACAAATGGAACATCATTTACTGAGTGGCCCACTGCGGGGATAACTTTAAGTGCTATCGATGCTTTTAATATGAAAAGTACAGGAAAACCTATAACAGATCAGACATCGGGTTATGATGAACAAAACCCATTCAACAATAGAGATCCGAGGATGGGCGCTACTTATGTTTTGCCCAACTCTCCCTTTATTGGTGGAGCACCTTATATTCCTGCGGCACAAGATGGTGAGTTACAAACCTGTTTTCGTCCTCGTAAATATGCTGATATAGACAATGCCGACAGAGGAAATTGTGCTGTAAATCTTATATTAATGCGATATGCCGATGTTTTATTGATGAGAGCCGAAGCATTAATAGAAATGGGGCAAATCACTGATGAAGTTTATGATTTGATCAATGAGGTACGCCAACGACCATCCGTAATGATGCCAAAGATTGAACAAGCAGAAGGACAGAATTTGAATCAAAATCAATTGAGAGAGATTGTCAGGCATGAAAGACATGTTGAATTTGGAATGGAATTTACCCGCTACTCGGATATGAGGCGTTGGGAATTAGAAAGTGCCATCAAGGATGTATGGGGATTTAATAAAGCAAAACTGACGGATCCTTCATCAGCGAATACATGGAGTTTTGAGCGAATTAAATTAGCAAGTCGCTCTTTTGATCCTAAAAAAGGATGGCTTTGGCCTATTCCATTGGAGGAGATACAAAACAATGGAAATCTTACACAGAATCCGGGCTATTAAGATGGTGTGAGATTTGATGAACTTTACTCGTTGGCGAGGTTGAATTGAGCATTAACTGTAGAAAAAGAGGTGTTGCATTTTTCAATATAATGTCAAGCACCTCTTTACATTTGAAAGCAATGAATTACTCTAATAAATTATAAACAATGAAATGAACATGAAGTTATTTTTTCCTTTTTTGTTATTCTGTAGCTCTATATCCTTTGCACAGAACTACAATCCGATTATCCCGGATAATATAGCCGATCCTTCCATCTCTAAGTTCGGTGATACCTACTATCTGTATGGCACCACCGATATAGACAGAGGTCTAGAAGAAATGGGACCTCCTGTCGTGTGGAAATCAAAGGATTTTGTGAACTGGAGCTTTGAAGGAACCATACTTAAAGGTATTGACTGGAATAAACCCTACGTATATGCCGATAAAGACGGCGTAAAGAAATACGGCTATTACAGATACTGGGCTCCGGGGCGGGCAATAAAGAAGGGTAATCTCTATTATTTATTCCCTACTATCGTTGCACCGGACGGAACTTGTCCCGTATATACATTGGTGTCTGAATCGCCCGACGGACCTTTCCGCTTTCAAAATGGCGATGGCTTGTTTTGGGGAGAACAGGCTGAAGGAAAGAAAATCACTCAACCTTTTGTACCCGATATCGATGTCGAGCCGTTTACCGACGATGATGGCAAGAACTATGTCTACTGGCGGCGTAGAAATGCTGCACAGGTTGATGGTGACTTTTCGCGCATTGAGGGAGATGTTGTCACTATGCCAACCAAAAGGGATGCATACTCGGAAGGGCCGACACTCTTCAAAAGAAAAGGTATTTACTATTATGTGTACACCCAGGGAGGCGATCAGAATTACCGCAATGCCTACATGATGAGTAAAACAGGGCCATTAAGTGGTTTTGAAGCTCCCAAAGGTAACGATGTATTCATCTCTTCCTCTCTTGAAAACGGAGTATGGGGACCCGGGCATGGAAATGTATTCTACGATGAAAATTCTGATACTTATATATTTGTTTATCTGGAATTTGGCGAAGGAAGTACCACCCGGCAAGTCTTTGCAAACAAGATGCAGTTCAATCCGGACGGAACTATCAAGACCATTGTACCCGATTTTAAAGGTGTGGGATATCTGAAGAATGCATCCGATAACTGTGTTAATCTGGCAAAGAATGCGAAAGTATCTGCGTCAAGTTGCAAGAAAGAAAGAGTATCTACCAAGAAAGTAGAAACCGATCAGAACAATCCTAAACCCGGTGAAGGATCTGTAGTTGTTGCATCCCGTACATTTACCTACGAAGCGGGAAATGCGGTTGACGGTTCAAATGGAACCCGTTGGATGGCATCGGGAGACGATAAAACCCCGTCTTTTACACTTGACTTAGGAAAGAATCTATCTCTAAAGACATGTGAAATGTCATTTACATTCCCCGCTTTCGGGCATGCATGGATTTTGGAGAAGTCTGTAGATGGTCGGCATTGGCAGGTATGTGGCATACAGGATGAAGCGGTAGCACGTTCTCCACACGTAGCCAAAGAAATAGGAGAAGCCAGATACCTGAGACTGAAAATAGTAAAAGGAAATCCCGGTTTGTGGGAAATCAAAGTGTATTAACTAAAACGATAGCATGTAATGAATAAATATACACTGATCGTTTTACTGCTTTTGTTAGGCAGTGGCAGGGGAGTTGCACAAGAGAAGAAGACTTGGGGCAATTGGACCAACTGGGGTGAACAGAACGATGGTACTTATGTAAATCCGATTATCCCATCCGATTATAGTGATATCGACTGCATTCGTGTGGGTGACGACTATTATGCCATATCTTCCACATTCCAATTCTCACCGGGAATGACTATGCTGCACTCCAAAGACCTTGTAAACTGGGAAATCTGCGGAAATATCATTGAGGATCTCACTCAGATTGGACCGGAACTGAACTGGGATCGTATGAACCGCTATGGCAAAGGTGTATGGGCGGGTACATTGAGATACCACAACCAACGGTTTTATCTGTTTTTCGGTACTCCCGACGAAGGCTACTTCATGACTTCATCTGCCAGTGCCGAAGGTCCTTGGGAACCTTTGACTCCTCTTCTTCAGGAAGCCGGCTGGGACGATTGCTCTGCCATGTGGGATGAGGATGGAAAAGCTTGTTTCATAGGCACACATTTCGCAGATGGCTATAAGACTTATCTCTTTAAAATGTCAGAAGACGGAAAACTGATTGACCGCAAATCAGCCAAATTAGTGAATAGCGGTAGTGGACGAGAGGCCAATAAACTGATTAAAGTAGGAAACTGGTATTATCTTGTTTTCAGTGAGCATAAATCGGATAAGGGACGCTATGTGATGGCAAAGCGTTCGAAGAAGATGATGGGACCTTACAAAGAAGAAAGGCAACTCGCCTTGCCCAGTCGTGAAGCTATGGAGCCGAATCAGGGAGGTATTATACAAGGAAAAGACGATAACTGGTATTTCCTGACCCATCATGGTAGCGGCGATTGGAGCGGACGAATCGTAAGTTTGCTACCCGTGACTTGGGTAGATGGTTGGCCTATCCTGGGTGAAGTATTGCCACAGAACATCGGAACGATGAAATGGACAGGAAACATGCCTGCCGATTGCAAAGAGAAACTTTACATCAAACGTAGTGATGATTTTGACAATGACCGTCTCTCGGCTCAATGGCAGTGGAACTATCAGCCACGGGAAGATTTCTTTTCTCTGACAGAAAGACCGGGATGGCTGCGCTTGAAGGCCTATCTGCCTATAAATGCTGATAAATTATTATCTGCCGGCAATACTCTTACCCAGCGCTGCTTTAGAACCCCTTACAATGATGTTATTCTTAAAATGGATATTTTCAATATGCAGGATGGACAGAAGAGCGGACTTTGTCATTTCTCTTCGTTGCATGCAGCCATTGGAGTGGTAAAAGATGGAGAAAAATGTTATTTGGAATACAGAAAGAATGACAATGTAATCAGAGGTTTTCAACTGAGTGGACGATATATTTGGTTACGTTCTCAATGGGGATTAGATGGCAATTCTTGTTTTAGCTATAGTCTGGATGGAGACAATTTTGTTTCCTTTGGCGAGCCATATCAGTTGGTATGGGGAAATTATCGCGGTGATCGTTTAGGCATTTATTGTTTCAATGACAAGTCTGAGAATGGCTTTGTGGATATTGATTATTTTCATTATTCAATGACAGATTAAACGGTTTTGCGTAAGAACAATTGAACCTGAATAGAGTATTAATACTGTGCCAATAATTGAATATCATTTGATTATTGGCACAGATAATATTTATAATTCTTCGGTTTTTGTAAATGTCACTCCCTCTACATGTTCCCCTATCGAGAAGCGTGCCATATCTCCCGTTTTGTACCATTTCGGTTTATCGGGCATGTCGTCGTAGATCACTTCACCGTTTATCCGCAGGTTCTCGAAGCGGATATCCTTTACTTTCCGTTCTTCGTTATATCCGGCAATGATGGATAATTCGGCATTTGTTCCATTGTAGGAGATGTCTTTAAACAATACGTTCTCAATGCCTCTGCCCGGAGCTGCACAATATTTTTTGTTGAAGAAGATACGTAGGTTCACCAGTTGTCCCTGGCGGAAATCTTCGATGCGGATGTTCTCAAAGCGAACGTTGCGGACTAGGTTATTGTCTCCTACATTGATGGCAAGGCAACCTTGATAATCTACTTGTTTTTCTTTATGATCGAGGATGTCGATATTAATGTAGTTGAGGTTTTCCATAATCTCATTCTTCTCGGGATTTCCATGCAGACCGATAAAGATAGGGTGGGCTACATCTGCCCAAAGGGTGGAGTTTTGCATGGTGATGTTTTTGCAACCGCCATTGAAGCCCATGCGAGTGGCGTAAACGGTAGTACAATCGTCGGAGTTGCGGCAGAATACACCGTCAAACAGTACGTTATTGCTGGCAAAGACATTCATGCCGTCGCCCCAACCGTAAGAACTGATGGCTTTTACATTGCGTATGGTTACGCTGTCCGATCCACCGGTGGGACATTGAGTCGTTATCAGTCCTTCTACCTCTATGTCTCTGGAATTGATAATTTTGATACCTGCTCCACGACCTTCGGGGTGAACTTCTCCTCTTCCGAAAACTTTCACATCCCGTGCGTTTACCACTTGGATACAGCCTTTCACAATGGCGCCGCCGGATATGTAAACAGTCTTGCCGGAGGAGATGTTCAGCGTATCTCCCGGCAGTTGGTGAACGCCCGGAGCGAAGTAAATCAGATTACGGTCTTTCAGTTTCTTCGGCTTGTTTGCATCTATCGGATTGGCAAATAGATGCAGGTTATGGAAGATGTCACCGTTTACTTCTATGGAAAGATTACGGGGACGGTCGAGTTTGAATGTCAGTGTACTGCCGTTTATCTGCGGAGCGATTCCATAGGATAGCGGACGTACCCGACCGGTGCTGATAGTGCCGTTGTTGGAGGTGAC
>OHFN01000624.1_pt1 | contig 22301 bp, 43 predicted proteins | sample 1567571 | NCBI WGS metagenome assembly OHFN01 (sample SAMEA3879533, study PRJEB24766) | human gut metagenome | biome: human-associated habitat; feature: feces | place: USA | collected 1985/1987
GAACAGTTCGATATTCGTAAAAAGAAAGGGTGAGCCGAAAGACTCACCCTGTTTTGTTTACCTGTGTACAGGCTTCTAAATACCTGTCGGAGTAACATTGTAAGAACGCACCATCCACGCTTCCTTTTCCATGCTTTCAATCATGTCCTCAAGGAAGTTAAGAGTAGCAAGGTCATTCTCGGGGATTTGTTTGTGAATGTCTCTGATAGAGCGTATCAACTTATCCCAGTCGTCACGAATGATTTTCCACATGTCAAGAGCCTGTGGAACGGCTTCACCCATACCGAATTCTTTGATGTGGTTGTTTTGTAACATTGCTTCCATAGAACCCAGCGGACGTTTACCCAGAGCACGGATACGTTCAGCAACATCATCAACACGTTCAATTTCTTCTTCGTAGAGTTTCAGCATAGCCTCGTGATAGGAACCAAACGAGTCTCCTACGACATTCCAATGAAACTGCCAAGTCTTCAGCATAAGCGTGAAGTGGTCAGCAAGTAAACCATTCAGCAAGAGGGCACTACGTTCGAGTTCCTCTTCAGTTAAACCAGTCTTAATCATTTTCCTTTAATATTAAAGAGTTTATAAACAGTTATATAACGAGTACAAAGGCACAAAGAATAAAATCTTCAGGAAAATCTAAGAATATTCCGGATAAATCATTGGATATATCAAAAGAATGACTAACTTTGTTGTGTCAAACAATAAATCAACGGAATAATATGAAGACTTTAATAGAATTAAAACAGGCTGCTGAGAGTAAAGGTTTACGGTTCGAAGTAAACAAGTGGGACCCGACTATCAGACGTTGGGAAACCGATAAAGTTCCTAATCCTGACTTTATGAAAATAGAGATTGGTATTGAGTACCGTCCTAACATCTGGGCATGGTTTGACGGGTTCTGTAAGGAAGATGTCAAGGATGATGATTTAACCCTGTTCTTCCGGGAAACGTATAATCAAGTATGCGGTCGACAGAATAAGACTTGGAGAAGAGGCTTCAAAGTTGAGCGACAACTGTTTGGAAATGATAACTAATAACCAGAGGGAGTTCACGCTCCCTCACAAATAATTTCGTAGATATGAAAGATGAACCAAGAAACAGAAGTGTGTGGGAACGTATGAAGATGGCGTTCCGTCTATTGTTTAGTGTTAAAGCGTTGGAGCCTGTTTATAAGGAAGGCTGGGAAGATGGTCGTAGAGGACTCTATGACGATTATAAGGTCATGAAGGAAACCATTGAGCCATTCGTGAAAAAGGTTCATGACACGGCTTGGCACGGGGATAGTGCTATTACTATACCAGGAATGATTCCAACGGAACTGTATCGTTTACCGTTCCTTCCAGTTGATGATTTCCTTGGTGCCGGAATAGTTGCCGGACATGATTGTCCTCCGCAACAAATTGAGTTGAAGTATCAGGTCTATAGACAGGGCACGCTCGAGAAAGCGTTTCAGGCGGATAGACGGCTTGCGCATGATATCAATTACGGATATGTAGAAGCCTCTAAATGTCTTGCGAAGTTCCTGTTAGAAAATGGGTTCGTGAAACATCGTGTTATCGCTAATCCGAGAAGCCCATACCCGACATTCGTATTCTTTACGAATGTGATGAAACGGGTGTAATCACGTTATAATAGTGCGGTAAATCTGCCGTTGGATTGCACTTAAATATTGCGAGGTTGAGCCGGACTGGGAAGTTCGGCTCAATTTATTTTGAAGAATTCCCGAGGAAACTCTTTGATATCTCAATCTGAACCACTACATTTGTACAGTCAAATCAATAAAACAATGTAATTACGATAAATTCAAGATGTATCCTTCGGAGACCTGTGATGAGTATGAAGCCCAGCGGTCAAAGAAGAAAGACAGTGACCTCACAATGGAAGATATATTAGCAATAAACATGATGGCAGCAGCCTGTAAGAACAAATCCTTCTACAAACAAATAGGAGAGGCAAACGACGACGAAGACGACGATTAATGATTTCCCCGAAAATAATCGGGGATTTCTTTTGATATGTCAATCTTTATACATATATTTGCTTCCGTAAATCAAACAAGTGTAATCATGAGAAAGAAAACATCACATCGCGAGAAGGACTTCGGTCTGGTTCAAAGAGCCTTATGTGGCGACCAGGATGCCTTTACAACGATATTCAAGAAGTACAATGTTATCCTCACTATTCAGATTGGTGAGATTATCAATGACAAAGATTTAACAGCCGACATCGTAATGGAAACTTTCGAAAAGGCTTTCGAGCGGTTGGAACGCTTTCAACCAGACTATCAATTGAGTGCGTGGTTAGTTCGTATCGGTAGGAACTGTGCGATAGACTATTGTCGTAAGAAGAACCGAGTGAATATCGTCAGCATTGATGAGGGGTTCGACGATACCGAGGATGACCGACCTACGTTACAAGTAATAGACGACAGCCGTACACCTGAAGAATCCCTGTCGTTCAATCAGCGAATAGAATATGTAAAGAGCGTCATGCAGAAGATGCCGTCGACATCAAGACGGGTTATTCAGATGCGGTTCTTTGATGACTTCACCTACGAAGAAATGGCTGATGAACTGGGGTTCACTCTTCAACAGGTCAAGAACGCTATGCATAGAGCGAAGCGAGACCTCATTGAACTTATAGAGTTGCAGGCATACGATGATGTCCTTCACAAATAAAAGAGGAGTTCGTCATAACGCTATACAGGTATGAGAATGACAAGTTATTTCAGGTCTCTTGTTAAGTCAGGGACATTGGACAGCAGTAAATCGTTTGCCTTGCTGCTGTCCGTAATTATAGGAGCCATCATTGGTTTAGTGGTGTGCTTCTGTCTTATTTGGGACGTCGTGACCAACGGGTACATCAAGACAAATCTGAACGAATTGGGAGTGTTCCTATTGTGTGCAGGTGGCTTCATGGTTGGTGGCGGGATAAACAAGGTATTTGGCGAAAAGTATTTTAAACATCAAAAACCAGAGAAGAATGAAAAAGAAGTTTAAAGCGAAAGTTTCGGGAATGTTTGATATCGTTCAGTTAGGCGATGACACATTCAGCGAGGTGGTCGAAAAGTTGAAAGCCAACGACTACCATATTGACCAACAGTTCACGAGCCGTGAAGAGTGTTATATCGAAGCCATAGGCGACGGTGGAACAAAGTGTGTATCCCGTGGGGATATGGTGTTCACGGACGAAACGGGAGAGTTATTTATCATGTCTGAAAAACGATTCAACGCAACGTATGAAGAAGTGGAAGAAGATTCAAAAATCCCTAATCAGGAAATGGCGGCAGACCCTGTGTGATTGGTTCGGTCATCAGCCTGTAACAGTCATAGAAGACCGCTGGCGTGGTAAACAGAACATTCTGAGCCGTAAAGGAGGGAAGCCTCGCAAGGGAGGACACTATGTAACAGGTCATTATCAGAAGTGTCGTAGATGTGGTAAGAAATTGAGTAACTTTGCAAGATGTTGGTAATATGTTAAAGATGAAGTTTTGGTTCGAAGGGAACCAGTTACAGCCTGACTGCAACATTCACGGAGGCTGCAAGATAGGGAGTTCAGCCTGTCATGCCTGTCCTCACTGTGTACGGGTAAACAGCAAAGACCAGGAAGTTCTGTGTCTTGGCGATGGCTCAGAGTATAAAGAAGTCAAGTTGGAAGAGTTGAGGGTTGGCGACAGGTTCAAGACAGTGAAGAACGTGTACGGGACACTCTATACGGTACGAGAAATCAAGGGTGGGAAAATATTAGTTGATAGCGACGTTACGTCAATGTCAGTAATAAAGAACTTCGATAAGGTGTTCTTGCTTCCTATAAGCGAATAACAGTAACAATCTGAATGAGGTGTCAGCACGTGTGGTAAAAGTTTCTTAGAACGACCGTATGATGCCTCATTTAAAAGATAGAAAGGAAAGTAGATATGATTTACAAAGATTCAGCCGGAAAAGAAATTCATGAGGGCGATAGCCTGATGGATTTAACCCCAGGATTCGTTGGGGAAATCTCGGAAGTGTTTCTTGATGAAGACGAGGGCGAGTTGGCTGTCAATCAAGACGGAACGACCATTTACCTGTATGAAATGAATACAGAGGTGGACAGCCTGATTGTCAATGAAGAAACGATGAACATCGAAAAGGAGGAAGGTGATGGCGAAGAGGAATGTGCCGTGATAGACACTACTATCGGAGTTGAGCCTGAGAACCTGTACCGCTATTATGGAACACGTGAGGAATGCCTCGTGTATATTCAAGAACATTCAAACGAACCTAATCTGGGAATAATACCATGATACACTTCGCTCAGAACAACGACATCATCATTGGTGTGGACTTTGGTTATGGTAATGACATTGCGGTGAAGACGACTGCAAAGGTTCATGAGGATGGTAGGCTTGAAATACTCAAGACAGAACGCATAGGAAGAACCCGTGATATCTCAAAAGAGAATAGGGATAGAATAATCGAGGAACTCGAAAACTTTAAATTGAACGGCAATGTACAGCAATTGGAACGTCCTGACGCTACCTATTAAGGCAGACGGGAAATATAAGATTGGTGACACGTATCACGTATCAGACAGACTCTATTCTAAATTTTGGAAGTTTGACGGATTGGTGATACAGAACATTGACTATGCTTTTGGAGTACGGTTACACTTTAATCTGAAGGATTGGTTGGAAGCCAAGCCTGATAAGGAAAGACTCGAACGAATAAAGGGAAAGAAATCTCCCTGTCAATTAAGAAAGTTTATATAAATAATGAAAGTAAACAGTTATGGAAGCATTTAAAGAAAGAATGATTGCCGAGTATGTAGAGCTCGACGAGAGAACAAACAAGTTGGATGAGTTCATCCTCAAAATCCTAAATTCAATGAAATCCCTTCTGAGCAGAAACCCCTGATGTATGCTCAGATGAATGCGATGGATGACTATCGTCAGAACCTACGGGCAAGAATGAGCCTGTTGGGAATAACCAATGACGACATCGCTGCTTATAAGCACCCGTATCAGAACCTGTCATTCGGGGAGGCATTACAGGCTCTTGAGGCTGGTAAGTGTGTCAGAAGAGAAAGTTGGATTGGGGATAAGTTTGTGGTGAAGCAAATCGAAAGTGACATCAGTGCTGAGATAGTTCCTAAGATGCAGTCCCTACCTGATTCAGCCAAGGAGTTGATAGGTAAGACAGCCGACAAGGACATTCACTATCGCAACCAGTGTCTTGTGATTAAACGGTTCCCCAGCAGTTCAGTGGCTACGAACTACGTGCCGGACTGGAATGATATGTTCGCAAAGGATTGGATGGTGTTATGATTAAGTTGCTTATCATATTATGCATACTGCTGACGGCTGTTATCGTGCTGTCGGTGTGGGGATATACGTTGTTGAGCAAGCGGTTCAATTACGTGTTCAACAATCATGAGGTATTATATTTGAAGATGTTGGAGGCTGAAATCGTGACGGTCAGTATGTATCTCAAGATGCTCGAGACGGCATATCAAGAGGCTGTCAGGAAGGAACAGTACGAGGTGGCTGGTGTGATTAATGACACACTCAAGCACAATTCAAGAACGTTACAGGAGTTGAGGCAGGAGTGTGATGTGATACAGAGGAAGAGGCAGTCGCCTCGATAGATTCAATGAAGCGTTGTCGATAATCGACTTCGGGTTCTGCACAAATGTCAGAGGGATGTGATGAGTCACGGGTGATGGCTTGTTACATCCCTCTGGACGTCTCGTACAGGGACGTCCACCATCAACATGGTATAATGCTGAGCCTCATAATCTTTAGCCTCTATTAGATAGGTATATGAGAGGTGATGAGGTTGGTGATGTCCCGTACCTACCAATAAAGAAAGTAGGGGTGATAATCACTGATGGGTATAGACAGACATATATAGCCTCTATACATAGTTGGGTCAGTATATGGGTATAGGAGTGAGGGGTATGGCTGAGGCTGGGTGTTATTGGGGTGTGGTATGGGTTGGTCAATGGAGGTTCAGAGTATTTCGAATCCGGACTGCAACACTCTCCTGCGCCAGAATCCTGCGCGACTCCCCCCCGAAGAACCGTGTCCGATGACTGTTCCTACTCCACACCCAGGACTCCGTGGTGATGTCATTTGGGACGATATCGTATGCCTCACTATCCGTTATCACGAGAGAGAACCTATAATCTCGATATCGACTTATTCACCCTCGACATTTTCCTATGGGATAAACTCCGGGAATTCTGATACAGAACCGGATAAAACATTTGAATGAGATTTAGGGTCAAATTATGACTCCTAATTTGTCATTTTATATCCTAACTTCATCACCCCTGAGTGAGTTAGGATGATAATGACACCCCCGTGTCGAAAACAGCTTGTAAATCACCCTAAAAACCTCTCCACCAAGACACGGATATTTGGTTGCATCTACTCCGGGAAATTCGGTACAGAAGTAGCAGCGTCCGTCATGGGGAGTTGTCATCACCCTAACATGGTCACCCCACAGCGAGTTATGGGCGAAATGACTGTTTCGAAAAGTTAAATCTGAGGAAAATCTAAAGAAAGTTGGAGAAACTCTTTGAAGACTCATCAGAATCCACTACCTTTGTGTCATCAAAGTAAATCAAATGTCAAATATTAAAACAAATAAGGATATGAAAACGTCACAAGATTTTAACGAAAACTTCAATCAGTACAGTTCAGAGATAGAAAAAGAGATGTCGAACCTCAATCGTATGTTACAGGAGTTTGCTTCTAATGGAGTAGTCGCTCAACAAATCATCAATGACTTGGAACCTGTATTAGCGAAGTTACACCTGACAATCGACTCATTCACTATGAACCGTCCTGACAAAGAGAAAGCCTCTAATCGTGGTCGTCTGAGTCTTCATCTCGTGTCTGACGGAAAGTTCAAGTTCATTCAGTTCCGTGGCTATACTTCACGTGGTGCTGGTAAGAACGAAAACCGTCTCGATAGCAAAGCCGAAAAGATTTGTGAGGCGGTACAGGCTGCTCTTCAGAACCCTGTAAACGAACTCCGCTGTTCAGTCAACCCGTTCAGCCTCGAAGTAAGAGATGGAAAGGAAACAGGTCGTGTGCTGATGGACATCTTATACAACTTCTAAGAAGAATAATCGAAGAATTCCTCAAGAAAATTCCGGATGGTTCATTGCTGAGTCATTCGGAATGACTATATTTGTACTGTCAATCAATAAAGGAAATAACAGTATGAAAACAATCAGTCAAATCCAACAAGAGGTTCTCGCCACGGCTCAAGTGACACTTGACGAACTTCAAGCCTCTATCGAAAAGTTCTGGGAACAGGGTTGGGAACGTAACGAGGAAGCGAAAAGAACCTGTCAGTCTTCTAAATGGTACGCTAACAATATCTCAAGAGTCATTCGTGATTATGCTTCTTATAAAAACCTGTACGAGAAAATCCTGTCAGGCGAATATGTAAGCCAACATCAATCTCGCGAGGACGCTGTGGCTGAGGCTACGAAACAACTCGAAAAGAATGAAGAGTCCTTCCCTCGCTCACTCAATCACATCTACCAAACCGCTGTCCGTCGTACCTATTACAGTCTATGCGGTTACACTCATGAGGACGAAATGGTACACACTCCTGGAGTACGTTACGACCGCCAGCCGGAATACATTCGTAATAAGGAAATACAGGCTTCAGGAGTTCTGAGCATACACTTCTACTGCGAGTCTCGTGAGAAGTTCTACGCAAAGCGTGACCAAGAGGTACGGCTCACAATCGAACAGGCTACTGCGAAACTGAAATTACAGGTAGAGAAGAAACTCACTCCTATCAAAGACAAGATACAATCGTTCGACCTCATCTCTTTTAAAGGTCAGCAGGGAAACTATGTAGGCGAGTGGGTGATACGTACTGAAGACGCTCGATACATCTTCAAAACGAGTTGTATCCTGGCTGGTGGCTATAATATACAATGCCTTCACGCTCGCTATATAGCCAATCTTAAACAGGTAAAGAAATAAATCTTGAGGATATCCCGGAATTTCTTCCGGGATTTCTTTGATATGTCGATAGAACCCAGTACATTTGCTCAGTCAATTAAATCAAAGGAGGAAACAAACTATGTTACAGAAAGGTTCAGAACAGTATAAACAGGCTCAGAAGTTAGCGAATGAAATCAAGGATATGGCGGGAACTGACCGCTGGAATAACAACTCCTATTTCGACATCGCTTTCAATGCTCTCGGACAGTTCATCAGTAAAGTACAGGCGACAGACGGCTTCGCTGCTAAGATAGCCGAAACAGTCGACAAGACGATGAACCCCTACGGAAAGAAAGTTGCGTTCATCAGTGACAAGCAATCATGGATATTGGCTGTTGCAGCCGTTGAAAACAATATAACACTATAAGGCATCATGGAAAGAATAATTTGGACAGTATTTGAGTTCTTTTGGGGACGCTTCGGAAGAAAGAAGTTAGTAAAGAAATACAGGGTATGGTGGCAGCGGTTCTGGATAGCCGTGTTCGTCTTCCTATTCCTGTGGGGAATGAAGATATTCCTTGAGTGGTGGGACGGTGTGGTTCAGTTCCTAAACTATGTGATATGGGGATAATAGTACAAATCAATAAATAAGGAAATATATGGAAGTAAAATTAAGAGGATTAGACCGCTACGAGGTAGAGGCTATTCAGTACGATGGTACAAACAGTGATGAAATCTGTCAGTTCATTCTTGAGCATAAACCCTATACACAAATCGAGGGAGCGTTCCTGAACAAAGGTACGGACAAGAAGATGATGGCGGTTATCGTCATTCCGTCAGGCGAAGACATTTTGGTGCGTGAAAAGGAGTGGCTCGTTCATGTTGAGGTTCCCTACGGAAACCAGAACTCCTTCTACGTGATGACTGATGAAGAACGTCAGGACAGGTTCGAAGAGGTTGAGGAAAAGACTGATATCCGATATAATTAGTATGGGAAAGATATACGACAGGCTCCAGAAGCAATTACAGGTAGAGGAGCACAGAGAGGATGCTGAGGACTGTATTAAGATATACAATAAACTCAAAGAAATGAATGACGGAAGCGTGTGGAGTTCTGATTGGCAAGTCCTTACCACTATCGGTGGATGGATAGGTGAGCGTCCACACGCTCAAATGGCTTACAAGCCAAGCAAGGTTGGATACGTATTCTTAAATGGAATAAGGGATGAGAACACTAACAGTTGAGAAAATCGGTGAGACCGAAAAGGCTGTTCAGTATCGTGTGACGTTCTGGATAGTTGAGAATCCCGGACACCCTGTGTGCTGGGAAGGAAAAGAGTATTACTTTGGGAGGTGGCTGCCGAAGCGTGTGGTCACTCCTATTGATGACACTCATATAGGTATTCCGAAGAAGTTCCTTGAGGAGACCATTGAACTACTGGCAAAAGGACATCCGTTCAGGGAAGTTCGCTATAATGCTCAGTTCAAACAGGAGACTCTACAATGGACTAAACCGACGAAACCAGAAAAATCTTGAAAATTCTTTGAAGATTTCCGGATAATTTCTTTGCTGATTCAATAGAAAGCACTATCTTTGTAATGTCAAATTAAATCAACAATGTCAAACAAATTAAAAATTAGAATTATGAAGACAACTGTAAACAACATCGCTTCCGAGAATGTAACTTCTTTCGTAATTAACGAAGATATGCTTAACGAAAAGAAGGCAATGAAGTACATCAGCAAACCTAACATGGTCGCTGCTATCAATGACATTTGTGCTGCTATCAAAGGTCTTAACAGCCTGTTCTCACCTCAGGAGTACACCGAAGCCAACAGCAAGAAAGAACTGTTCGACGCTTATCATCGCTTCTACATCATCTATACTGACCTCCGCGACGCTGCTATTGAGGCTCGTCACCGTGAAGAAGAAAAGAAAGAACGTGAAGAACGTCGTCGTCAGGCTGAAATCGAAAAGAATACCAAGGAACTTATCAAGCCAGCCCAGCCGTTAAAGAGCGAAGAGAAAGTCAAAGAAGCCTCTAAAGCCAATAAGAAGGCAAAGGCTGACAAGGCTCCCAAGAAGGAAAAGAAAGCCTCTGTAGAGGGCGAAAAGAAGTCTGCTCCCCGTGTTGGTGACGCTGAGGCTCGCCTCTCTACCTACTCCGCTGAACTTGCTGAGAAAGAGGCTTTGGTTGCTAATGCTGAGGAGTTCGCTAAACTGTCAAAGGAAGACACCAAGGCTATCCGCCACCGTATCGCTTCCCTCAAGCGTAAAATCGAGCGTGCTAACAAGGCTCTGGGAACTAAATAAGGCTCAGTCATGAAAGAAATCCTGACATTCGTAGTGCTTCTGATACTGGGAGCACTACGTTATTTCGAATATAGACATCGTGAATAATTAATCCAATATATCATGGGCAAACTAATCACCACAGAGGATGGGTACGAAATACGCTTGGGTCAGAAGAACCCATCTTGTTACCCGTGTTGCTTCGAGGGGTCGGTCTGCGCTTGTCGCAGCGACCTTTGCATAAAGCATCGAGACAACTATATCAGAGAGCATGGAAAACTCCCGCAGGGAGAAGGTATTTATCTCAGACGAGTGAAGTCATGAACGAAGAGGACACTTCCCTATATGGTAAGAACCGTGAAGGAAAGGTTGCGCTCTGTGAAACCTGTGCTTATGACGGTTACTGTCGAGACAAGATACGATATTATAGATGTAGAAACTATATAAAAATCAAAGACGATTATGACAAGAATGAAAAGAATGTTGCTGATGACCGCTCTGATGATGGCGGCAGCACAATCGAGTGACCCATTCAGAACTCCTCGACGCAATACAGGGGTTCGACGTAATAACAACCAACGAAAGCCGAAATCCGTTGTTCGTGAGTTGAGGGAGTTCACTGTGAAAGGTCATACGATTATGGCTTACTCCCGCAAGGACGCTATTACACGGCTGAAACTCAAGAAGAAAATTTAGGAGCCATGAAAACAAAAGAACAAATAGAAGCGCACAGAAGAACCTGTGAGCATTTCAATACTACTCTCCTGGGAGATGGTATAACGTGTTGCACAGCCGATTTGCGTGCTTTACCTACGTGGCAAGACCCAGGAGGTGATGGTATGGTTTACCCCTGTGGAGATGATTGTCCGTTTATGAAACAGTTTATAAATGAAGATAAAGATGAAGACATTGAAACCAATCATTCAGACGGAAGAGCCTGACAAGTATGGGCGAACCGTGAAAGTAGGAATCACCGACGGAACGACGGCATCGTTCTTTCAGGTGATGTCCATGGGAGAGGTGAGAAACCTCCGTGACGAGTTGACGAAATTCTTAAACCACTCAGGAGCCGGAACCCCTGTGTTCGACTTCAAGAGTTTCGAGGAAATGCGTGACAGGGTAAAGGTCGGGGATACTGTTCGGGTACGTTTCGAAGAGTTTGGTATGCCTGATAAACACGTTGTCGGAAGGATGGTACTTCCTAAGAGAGCCTATCGTGTGATAAAGATAGACGAAAGACGAGGTCAGTACCTATCCGGGAAGGATTTGGAAGAGGGTAAAGCCAGAAAGTTTCACATCGAACAAATCATTGAAGTCCTATGAAAGTGAATAAAGCCATGCTGATGATACGGTTGATTAACCGTATCACGGCTGAAAGGGATTACTGGAAAGCAAAGGTTGAGGCTCAACTCGAAGGAAAGCCGTTTATCGAGAATGAACGGTACGAGCGTCGGAAGAATAAAATCACCCGTATAAGCCGACCCCAGTAGCCTGTTTGGAAAAATTTTGACGAATTTATCGGGAAACTCTTTGGAATGTCAAATAATGCCACTATATTTGTTCCGTCAAACAATTTAAATCATTTAGTTATGGGACAGAAATCAGTTTACAACATCATCACCGCCCAACAAATAAATGGGGTCTGGAGTATCGCTGACGTGGCGTTTTCAATTACTTCGCTTAGAAAAGCGCAAATGCAAATGCAAACAATTATTGACCTCACTGAAAGAGGTGAATGGTTTGTAGGGAGCGAAAATCATTACGAGATAATCGCTAATGAATATCCTCCTATACTTGAACAGCCTCGTTTCGTGTGGGACATCATGATTAAATGCGTTGAGACAGGGACGCTCGTACTGTATCGCATGATAGAGTCTCCGCTGAATAGTATGTACATTTCAAAATAATCCCGATATGGAAATCAATCAGAATAATAAGCCAGTGACCGTTACGTTCAGTGACGGCACTGTCAAACAAGTAATCTACGACTCAATAGAGTTTCTTGAGGGAGGGAATGTATCCCTTCTCGGACACTTATCAGACCTTCCTACTGAAACGGTCGTAGAGACGCCAAAAGAGGCTCCTATCGCCCCACAACTTCCACCCGAAAGACCTTATATGCGCAGGTACACGTTCAGGAGCGGTCTTGTGCGCTTCCTACACGAAGGACGTATGCGTACCGCTGCCGTCACTCACTGTACGGATAAGGCTTGGCGAGTGATGAATAAAGAGTTGGGAGTAGCGTGGTTGCCGAAGAATGTCATCAGATGGAGTGAAATCGCTCAGCAGTTCTGTGTCATCGATGAGACGTATGAGTTGGACTTCACGTTTGATGTCAAACAGGGTATGGATGAATATCCGTCCTTATTCGACCCTGAGGATTTAGTGGTAAACGAACTCGATTAATAGAAAGGAAAATTGATTATGATGGTGAATATGAACGGTCTGTCCTACGGGACATGGAGAAACATTCAGAAGGCGATTGAACAGTTCGATGTGCCTGTGAAGTCAGCGGGAAACTACCTGTTAAAACTTCAGCAAGTGTTCACTCCCGGACATACTCGTCAGATACACGTCCTCCCGAAACTTGGGGAAGGTTCACTTGGCGACGCTGCTGAGTATCAACGTGTGTCTGACAAATACTGTTGGGAGATTATAGTGGCTGACGATACAAGGTTTGGTCGTCATGTGAGTGTCTGTTCCTATTTCACCGAACCAGCGTTCGAGGTCTTTGCTGACACGCTTGGATGGAATGAACAACATCGCGAGCAGCACAGGCTGTCAACGGATATCGAGAAAGAGAAGAAATTACAAGAACAGTTCGCTCTGAAAGTCCTTGAGACAATCTGGGGTGAATATGGTCACACTATAAAAAGAATACCATCATGAGAAGATGTCGGAAATGTTACTGTACAAATCCAGCAGCCTGTCAAGCGTGTCGCTCGTATTACAGGGGAAGAGTGAAGAACGCTCTTATCATTGCCTTTGTGATGTGCGTGGGTGCGATGTTGTTAGGCTGTATCTTGGCTCTTCTCATGATAGGAGTTTTTCTATTATTATAAACCAAAATGAGAAGTTATGCTGGAAACAGAAACAATCTATCCAGGCGGAAATCTGCCTAAACAGAAGTATCTCAAAAGAATGTGGCGTGGGCTTGCGGTTCTTTTGCTGTCAATTCTAATCATTCTTGTGATACGGTCGTGTGGTACGACAGAACCCGTACCGTCCCAGCCAGCGTTTGGCTGTGAGTACGCTGAAGAACAGGCTGTGGAGCCTGTATCCGAAACGCTCTTTGACGAGGTGTATGATTATATCTTCAAGTTGAGGATTGACCATCCGGACATCGTCATGGCACAATGTATTGAAGAGTCCGGAGGCTTCACTTCTAAACTGTTTGTAGAGGGACACAACTGTCTGGGAATGAAAGTTCCCGGAAGCCGTCCCACTCTGGCTGTCGGAACTATGTTAGGTCATGCCCGTTTCAACTCGTGGCGGGAGTGTATAGCCGACTATGCTATATGGCAGAGTACATTTGCCCGACGGCTCACAAAGGACGAATATTTCGCCTATTTAGACAGAGTTTATGCGGAGAAGAAAGGTTACAGTGGTCGTCTTAAAGCGATAATTCAGTCTCGAGGACTGTAACCTGACTCCGGAGAAATCACGTATCTTTAACATCAACAAATAATTTCGTATGGAAACAAGAATTAAAACAGCCCTGGACGGCTTTCGTAAATCAGTGCTTGAGGTACACGGTATGGACTTCCTAATCGTAGGTTCACTCGCTCTTCACGAGTTAGGTATGGAAACGGCTGAACCTCACGACATCGATATGGAAGTCAAATGTACACCCGAACAGGAACAGAGTATCTTCAAGTTACTGTCGGACTCCCAGAAGAACACGATGTATCAGATGCAGGAGAAGGAGGATTATCACTCCAACGCTGAACGTCGTATGGACAAAGTGACATGGAAGCATAAGCCGTATCTCTTTCAGTGGGGAGACGTTATCATCAATGTATGGGTGGTGAGTGAGTTCAGTCACGAGTATGTTACACTCGACAGCGGAATCAAGTTCGCAAAGGTGATGTCTGTCATTCGTAAGAAGATAGCGTATCAGCGCAACAAAGACCGAGCGTTCCTAATCAATCTCGCATATCGCTTTCTTGGAATGGTGGGCGCAAACGGTAAGAATTTATCCGCTGTATTCAATCAGGATTGCCGATAATCCGGGAATCCAAAGGGAATGATAAAAACTATCAACCGAAAAACGACGTTATTATAACACGTTTGAAATAGAAACATTTTTATTCACTAAATTTTAAAAAGAAATGAGAAAGTCAGAATTCGTGGCAGCAGTTGCCAAAGAGGCTGGTATGAGCCAGAGAGACACCGAGAAAGTAATCGACGCACTGAATCCGGTGATTGTCAAGACCTGTGTTGAGGACGGTGACGAAATCAGCCTACCTTTCGGAAAGTTCAAGCAGAAAGTCAACCCTGCTAAAACAGGCACGAACCCGTTGACTCAGAAACCTATGAACGTTCCCGAGTCTCACACACTTGCTTTCAAGGCTTCCAAGACCGTGAAAGTGGTTGTTGAACCGAAGAAAGGTAAAAAGAAATAAGTCCGTGAGGATGTGATTTTTGTTTTAGTCATGATTGGAAAGAGGTTGCCTGTAACGGGTTGCCTTTTTCCTTATTCATAGAAGCCACTGGCGGTCGCTCTACGAGATTTACCCCTGTTGGCTGGTACATTTTATTCCCCGTATAGTTATAATCGCTTAAATCGTCTAATATGAACGCAAGAATGGATAAGGATAGCACAGTCACCCTGTCGGGATTCTGTGAACACGTAATCAGTAAAACTGAATCCAGGATATACAGAATAACAGGCTCATCTTCCCTAAAAATTCAGGACGGGAAGGCTCGTAGGAGAGAACGCAGAGCCGAATTGAGGAAAAATCGGAAAAAATAATGAAGATTTTCCGGATAAACTCCTTGGATATTCGATAAATGGACGTATATTTGCTCAGTCAAATCAAACAAGTTACGTCATGAAAGGTTCAAGATACTACAAAAATTTAGACTTCAGCAAGCCAGTAGGGACTCATCGCTATGTTGATAACATCAAAAACCGTCGACAATTAGCAAAGGTTTGCCTCGTGGCTATGGCTCGTATCAATCAAGCCGAACAGGGTACAATCACAGAACCCTATGAATTGGCTTCCTCTACAATGAAAGACGGACGTACACTCATTCAAACTATCTACGAGGATGGTTATGTTATGTATAATGACGGATGGTTCATTGTCGAATGCGATGAAGACGGGACACTTTACGTTGATGTAACAGGTACAGCGACTCGAGAATGTCCGGAGTACGAAAACATGGAATATATCATGGACGCTTCCTGTCGCGAGGCTCACGAAGAGTGCCTCAAGGCTTTGGCTGAGTACGAAACCAATTAAATATAGATAGTTATGGATAGAAATGTAAAGCAGTTGGAGTATGTATCTCCTGAAATCAAGTACAAGAATGGTCCGATGGATACCTTTGTTCACGTGGACTTCATTCACCGTTGGTTCGGTGTTATTGATACCAAGAAAATGGTGAAGTACGGTGCTCATGCCAATGTGGTATTCGGGACTGACAAACGACAGTACACGTTCCGCGAGGGTTATCTGATAGGGTTCAGAAGGATTCCTGAGTCCGAGGCTCGCTTGATAGTACAGAATGAGAAGAGCGACACGTGGGTTCTTCGTCGTGATTGGGCAAAGGTCTTCGAAAAGATGACTCCTCAGAAGGCAGCGGACTTCAAGATAACTTCCTATAAGGACGTTCTTGATGAAATGGCTGAATACTTTATGGACGGTGACGAATTCAAGACCGCCACGTTCCTGTGTAAAATCGAAGAAACTAACAAGGTATGATAGCAATCAGCGACAAATTAAGACATCAAGTCATGAAACTGGCTGAGCAGTACGAGAAGCCTGAATTCATCACTGACGACCCTGTACAGTTCCCCAGACGGTTCGGATACAAGTGTTCTCAGGAGATAGTTGGCTTCATCGCTGCTTGGTTAGCGTATGGGAATCGGAAAGCCATTCTCTCTACCTGTGAGAAACTATGTAAGGAAATGGAACGTCTGACTCCCTATATGTATATCAAGAACATGGGTTGGCGAAAGTACATTGACTCGGAGGAACCTCTGTACCGTTTCTTCAAGGAGAAGGACTTCGCTGACCTGTGTCGTGCGCTCAAGGAGATTTACGATAACAACGAAGATATGGAAGAGGCTCTGTCTAAGAACTATACTCGTACGATGGGAGCCACAGATTATCTCGATGCACTGATAAGCCTGTTCCCTGGAGTGAAAGGTATCCCCCAGGATTCGAAGTCTGCCTGTAAGCGGTTGAATATGTTCCTACGATGGATGTGCCGTCGAAACAGTCCTGTGGATTTAGGTATCTGGAGTTTCATTCCCCAGTCGTCCCTACTCATTCCGCTTGACACTCACGTCGCAACCGTTGGTCGTCAATTGGGTCTCATAACGGGCAAAGGTGATAGCATGAATACAGTGCTTGAACTTACTACGAATTGCCGTAATGTCTATCCGTTAGACCCCTGTAAATGTGATTATGCCCTGTTTGGGTACGGTGTAAACAATAAAACCAAGAAAGAATCATGAAGAAACTATTGAGGAAACTGTTCCTATACTTATTCAAGGAAGACTTTCAAAGAATGGAAGCGTTGGAACGGGACTTGAAATGGTTAATCCACCGCCAGAAGTGTGTGACCTCAGAGGCTGAGGTTCGTGCTGAACGTATCAGACAACTCCTGGGGAACATCGATGTTTCCGTTGACGTTCATCAACGTTCAGGCTCATGGGCTGTCGTATCCTTACAGGGTGGGAAGACGGACTACATTAAATTCGTTGACCTCGACCAAAGAAGTATCAGGGAGATTGCTTTCTTCCTACGACAGTTTGACAGGAACCATGTCAAGATTGACGCCAACCCCTTTGATAGACAAATGTTGAACGAAGAAATATATCGAATATGAAAAGATTGATGATTATTACAGCCGTGTTCGCACTCCTACTTACAGGGTGCGGCACACGTGTCAGTCATGACACACTCATAGAACTGTCAGTGAGTTCTATCACCGAGTATCAGAACAGATTAAACGCTCTTCATCCAAAGGATTTGGAAGTGTCAATCAGGGAACTGGCTCAGAAGGAAGGTCTTAAACCTCGAACTTCCGAATTCGCTGGGCAGATTTTATACTGTTCAGATGCTCATCTTAAGGATGGGACGGCTTATTCTATTTCAGGTTACGACCGAGATGGGAACATTGCGGTTCTCATAACGATTATCAATAGCCAGGATAATACAATCCCCCTGAAAATATCTGAAAAGGTTCGCTCGCTCGCACTTGAGAGGGGTTTGGTACTGTCGTACCTTACAGGTGCTGACCAAATTAGGGGTGGATATCTCATCGTTGATTCAATGAAGAATGGAGTTATGTTAATTATTGGGGAAGAAAGGAAGTATTGATGGAGAAGAATAAGATAGGTATCATCGGAGCCGGAACAGGAACACTTCCTACGGAGGTTCTCAAATGGCTGAGGAAGCGAATGTTGAGATTGTTGAACTCAACAAGGATTACTCACCTATTTACATAGCCAAATAAAATTCTTGGAACTTCCCCGAAGAAATTCAGGGATTTTCTTTTGATATTCGAATTTATCCACTACCTTTGTTGCGTCAATCAATTAAAACAATGAGTCATGAAAGCAATTATCGAAGAACAACTCAAGAACAACAATGCTGAAACAGCGGTCTTATTCGTAGAAATCCTCAACTGTATTTCATCTTCACGCACAGAGGCTGAACTCCGTCATCAAATGGAACTTCTTCAGATGCGTCACTATCAGTTCAACGACCTGTTCAAATACGGCTTCGGCTCAAGCCATATGTGGATATGCGAAACTAACAGAAGAAATAGATTAATATTCGTGGAGTTCTAATCGAACTCCTCAGATTCCACGTATAATTATCAAACATTTAAACAAAAGATTATGGACATTACAAAGAAGAAAGTCATCTTCATCGACATGGATGGTACTCTCATCGATACCGTCTCCGGGAATACCTTTCCGGAAGGAGTTTGGGACATGAAACTGAAAATGGAGGTTTTTGCGCAACTCAAGAAACTTCATCCACAGGCTGTTCTCATCGTATCTAATCAGGGTGGAATTGAACTGGGACACGTTCATCCCGCTATGTTTCAACCGAAATTCATCTACGTCATTGCGTGCCTTCAATCGTACATCGGTTTGAATACGCTTGTTGCCGGACAGTTCTGTCCCTACAATGACAAGAAGCATCCAAAGCGTAAACCCAATCCGGGAATGCTTGAAGACATGCTGGCTGAGTTCACTCACAATACAGGTATCACAATCGCAAAGGAAGACTGTCTTATGATAGGGGATGCCTCTGGTCTGGAAGGACAGTTCAGCAACAGCGACCTCAAGACGGCTGAGAACTTCGGGTGTGATTATCTCGACGTAACAGAGTTCACCAACATGGAACTCCCTGAGCCTCTATTTAAGGTCATTCGCCTGTCGGATGGTGAAGTTGTAAAGGATAAGGACGATAATCCCTTCCAGAACCTTACAGAGAGCGAAGCAACCGACAAAGTGGTATTCCTTATGGAAGCGAACCCCGAACCACAGGAGCAGTTCACCTATGTGCCTATGCTGTGGGAAGTCCCTCACGAGCCAGAACAGGCTCCTCAACCGAAAGAAAAGATTATTCGAATGAACCCTAAAAAGTAATAGACATGGCAATTATTGACAAAGACACCCGTATGACAGTTGCCACACGGCTGGCAAACCTCAACTACAAAGAACAGATGGACTCGTCACTGGCGAAGTTGAATGAACTGTTCGAAAAGTACATTATCGGAAAAACTCCGGACGATGTATTGAAGTGTTTCAAGGCACATAAGAAGTTCTTCATTCGTCGTAATGAATCATCGCTGTCATCTTACAACCTCCCGAAGACGTTCTTTCCTGAAGATTGGGGAAGTAGAGGTTTCTATATTCATCTCAAGTTTACTCAGGAACTTCCTATTGCTGATGAAAAGGTTGAAGACATCGCCAAGAAACTTCCTGAGGACAATCCTATCGTTCAACAAATCAAGGAACATCTTCTTCTCGAGCGAGACCGTTACTTTATGGAAAAGCGTCTGAAGTGTATGATGGAAACAACCCGTTTCACTCCAGAACGTCTGAAGAACGAATTCCCTGAGGCATATCTCATCTATATGGATGTTATAACAGCCGACTGGAATGAAAAGCGTGATGACGCAAAGAAACCTGCTTCGAACCTGTGTGACACTATCGAGAATATCCGTGCGACGCTGAAACCTAACTTAAAGGAGGCATTGAAACATGATAAAGAAGAGGAATAAATTGGGGTGGTTCCTGAGGTGGTATTACAGCCACCTCCTCTTTGCTGCTCAATACGTATCTTTCAAAGATGCTGGGCTTGAGGAACTGTTCTGGAACATCGTTACGTGGTATCACTTCTTCCGTCACTTTGAAGAATTTACCTGTAAGATTCAGTGGTATGTTTCAAAGGATATGGTCGCCTACATTTTCATTCGAAACCTTGTGGATTGGTCAACAAAATCCATTTGTTTCAATGATAAGCCGTGTCCGTTGGTACAGGTAACGGAAAATCTTGACTGTTACAAACAGGTGGACGGAGCGATTTATGAGATTTCCAATGGAAGTCCAGTCGAATAGCGTTTATTCAGTACATTCATTTAAATCGAAAGATATGTTGATATTCATCAAATCATGGATTACTCCCCCACAGGACAGTCCTTCAAAGGAATCACTCGTAGAGGTTCAGAAAGCCTACCGAGTTGAGAACATTAAAGAGGTGAGCGAAGTGAACGCTCTTACGAACCCCAAGGGGAAGTTTCGCTTCTCCATCCTATTAGTTACAGGCGAAAGGCTTTACTCTTCCTTATACGGAACAAAAGAAGAAGCCGAGATGGCACAGGTATCTGCCATCACCGTTCTGAATGCGATTGAACTGTACTTCGAACGTTTCAAGCATGTGCCGGAGCACCACGCAACCCCTGTAATGTTTCAGGCTCCTGATGCAAAACAGAAGAAGTTGATTCCGGGAAAGATATCGATGTTCGATACACCCGTTTACACAATTCAAATTTAATCATCAAATAATTTAGACTTATGAAAGTAGTTTATAATTTCATCTATTCCGACTCAGAAGGAAAGATTCAAGAATTCAAAATGCCTGTGGGTATCACAGAAGACATCGATGCTGATACAATGTATGACCTCTGCGTATCGTATCTTGAAGTTGGTAAAATACAGGGCACACCTCTTCATGCGGTATCAACCTCCGGCAAGTATCCGAACTATTGCTTCACCTTAACCGCTTGCAATGCTGAATGCGAGGCTTGCCGTTCGAAGAAACTTAACGGAAAGAGCGCACAGGCTTATGAGCCTCAGTCTCTTGACGGGAAGAAGATTTATATCTATGAAGGCAAGTTCGGAAAGGTTGGAGCGTTCAGCCGACGCATCATTCAAAAATCCTACCTTTTGCCTGCACCAGCACTTCTCACCGACAATCTGATTGGCGATTTCAAAGCAGCCATGAATAAGGAGAAGGACGGCATGGGTTGGGAACTGTTAGGAATCACTTTGGTTCATGAACTCGACCCACAGGGTATGACCGACAAGGAGATTGAACAGTACGTCAAGACTCCGGAAGGAAACCTGTTTCAGCCTGACTCCGAGGAAAAACTTCCTGAGGAGAAAATGATTTGGGCTCGCATCAGCGATGAGAACGAAGACCGCACCGCTTGGGTTCCGGCTCTGGTTCGTGGTGAACAGGTATTGAGCGCAGTCGGTGAACTTGACAGTCCGGACAATCCTGAGGACACCCGTGAATTCATCGACTGTCCTATTCCGGGATATCGTGTCGTGAAAGACGATACTGACCCGAAGGAACTTGGTCTGGCTTGTATAGCCTGTGCAGTATATCCGCTCGACAGAAATGACAAGCGTGAAGAACCGTTCTTGTACATCAACGAGTTCATCATTCCGGTAGGACTGAGCAACAAAGATGCCGTGAAATATCTTATGGCGTTGGCTCAGAAGTTCATCAAAGGGAATTGTGAGATTGAGCCTCTCTATTGGGAGTACCTGTCTTTCTTGAACGGTGAGAAATTAGCGACGGCTCACATTCTTGACCAGAGTATGAAGCCAGCCGACCTCGCTACTCCTCACTTCCTTGTTTCCTATACGGTCAACGAAGAGGAGGGTCGTGAATATACGTGTGTCGTTCGTTACCCTGAACGCATCACTTCGCCCATCATGATGATTCCGGCTGGTGCGTATGTGGCTCAGAAACTCAAGAAGTATTTCGGTGATAAAGCAAGTATCACACAAATGGATTACTTCGATGACGTGGTATCAAGCCTTGCGGTCATCTTATAAGGCTCTACACGGCAATCAAAGGTGTGCTCCGGACAATTTGTTCGGGGCATACTTATAACTTCCTAAATCGGCTATAATTGACGTCAATAGCATAAATAACTTCGTTTTAATTCAAAAGTAAAAATCATGAATAAAGATTTTCTTACTATCACTCCCGAGTCTGGGGGGGGGGGGTACGGCTTCAGTAAGTGCCGTTGCTGACCCTAATCTTCTTGCAAAAGAACGTTCTACAACCATCAATTTCTCCGCCACAGGGGGGGGGTCTGAGTAGAGCCGTAACTGCTATCCAAGACCCTGCTTTCGTTTACCACATCTTATCCAACCTGTGTAATTTTGAAGACTCCGCCAATTCTGGTTACAAAGTTGAGAACGGGATATTTGTTATCCCTCTTCAATGGCAGGACACTCATTTCGAATTAAAGGTATTCAATCCATTCTCCGTAATTACAAGCGTCACGGCAAAGTATTTTGATGAGTTTGGTATTGGAGAATCCTTAGGAGATGATACCTTT
>OHFN01000641.1_pt1 | contig 21560 bp, 20 predicted proteins | sample 1567571 | NCBI WGS metagenome assembly OHFN01 (sample SAMEA3879533, study PRJEB24766) | human gut metagenome | biome: human-associated habitat; feature: feces | place: USA | collected 1985/1987
ACGGGGCATGCCCCGTCTCATCCCCTCAAAATGGTATTTTAAATTACTGTCAGACGGTGGGAGACGGGGCACGCCCCGTCTCTACAACTGGGTGATAACCGTTCTCGCACCTTTTACGCTACTTCCCGAGTAGCTAAATATTCACTAGGTATGGTAATTTTCAGAAATGCCATATTTGAAAACTTAAAGTGCTGTGTGTTAGGCGTAAATAGGGTACGCTTGGCAGGGCTTTGAATTGTCGTTTAATCAGAGGGGAACTCCTCGTATATCTTAGGGAAAAGAGAATCATGCCGATGCGTATTTTGAGAAACGATCGTCCGAAGGGGGGCCTGACACAGGCCGGCAAGCGTCATGACTTGAAAGCCGTGCGCTGGTACGTGCTCACGCTTCCTACCGCCGCGGGTGGACGGCGTGACCGGATCAGCCCCTCCAAAGGCTTGGACGTGGAGCTTTCCCGGCGGGAACGTCGGGGAGAGACTGTTTTCGAGTATTTCGCCCCCTCGTACGTGGAGGTGCGAAAGGTGGGTGGCAAGCTGGTCAACACGAGGCGACCTTTGCTGTTCAACTACGTGTTTATCCGTTCTTCGGTAGAGGAAATCTTCCGCATGAAGCAGGCACTCCCCTTGTATAATTTCCTTCCCCGTGTCTCTTCCGGGAGTACGACCTATTTCCCGCACCTCTTGGATCAGGAGATGGCGAATTTGCGCTGGGTGGCGGAGGCTTACTCCAACGAGCTTCCGGTGTACGTGCCGGAGAGCACCCGCTTGTTGAAGGGGGATCGGGTACGCATCACGTCCGGTTATTTTACCGGGATGGAGGCCGAGGTGGTGATCCAGCCGGGCGGCGGTCATAAGGAGGTGATGGCACGCATACTGGATTGCATGTGGGTACCCTTGTTCGAGGTAAAGGCGGGTGAGTACGAGTTGATCGAGTTGAACACGAAGAGCAAGCACGTTTATACCCATCTGGACAACGACCGCCTGTCGGAGGGCCTGCACGAGGCCTTGGGACGTTACCATGCTTCCGGCAGTGTCTGCGAGGAGGATCGACGATTGGCCGGCGAGGTACTGCGGGGATATGCCTCTTTGCGTGCGGAGACAGACGTGATGCGTTGCAAGCTGTGCGCGTTGCTCCTCCCGACCTATAAGCTGTCGGGCGATGAGGAGGCTTTCGTTCGCTTGCACGACACGATGCGCGGCTTATTGCCTGTCGTGAAAGCACCGCAATCCCGTGCCCTGTTGCTGGTCACCTTGTACGGCTGTACGGATAACGCTCTCTACCGTCGCATGGCACACGAGCTAGTGGATCCTTGGCAAGTCGATCCCTCGCCTAAGAAAAGTAAATTATCCTTGATCCGCCGGCTGGGCGACTATGATAGATGGCTGGGCCACGAATCGGTTGACAGTTGAGAAGTGGCAGTTGACAGTTTAAATCATAATCCAAAATTCATAATTCAAATTTGATGTCTACCCTTCCTTCCGGCGTTCGTTTGGTGGCGTTGCTGAACGACCATTTGTGCGAGATCATGGAACGTGAGCGTGCGAACCATACCTCCATGCACTTGTATTGTACGGGGCCTTACTGGGTCGCCTTCGAGCGTTCGGCCTATCAGTTGCGTCGTGCGTTCCCGGACAGCGAGACCACGCCGATGCGCCTGTTCGGGTATCCGTTTCCGGTCGTGATGGTGTCCGTAACGGATCGCTCGCTGCGTTCGTACGCCCGCAAGCATATCTTGCGGATCGACGAGCCGGATTATAAGCGATTGACCGTCCCCGTTTTCCCTGCGGAAGATTACCGGTCGTGGCACGAGCGGGAGGTATCGGGACTGCCGTATCCCCACACGTACGGATTTCAGAGAAATTAATACGATTATCACATATGTACCGACAACAATCCTTTCCCCGTCTGGGTGATTACATCGACACGCTGCTGAAAGTCACCAAGCTGACCAAATCCATCGTCTGCGTAACCGGAGGTATGGGCGGCAGTACCTATAACGCTTTAAAAAAGGTGTAGACATGCATTTTAGCATCTATGTCCGCCTGTTGGATCTCCTTTGGGAACATCTGGATGACGAGGATCGGTTCCGCCGGCTGGCCCATGAAGCCGTGGAGCGGTATATCGCTTACATGCAGGGGAAGATGGATGAAGGAAAGAATTAATCTTATACGTTAGGATCATGCAAACATCTTTGTTTCTATTATTCGGTTTCCTGTTTGCCGTATCGCTCGGCATGGTGATCATCCCGAGGATCTTGGTGATTTCCCATAAGAAACGGCTCTATGATGTCCCGGACGCCCGTAAGGTGCATACGATGCCGGTTCCCCGTCTGGGTGGGCTGTCCTTTTTTCCGGTGATCCTGATGTCGATGTTCCTGGTGATCGGTTTTCGTCTGTACTTTTGGGATGTGAACGTGTCCGGCTTGTCATTCAATATGCTTTATGAGTACCTGTTCCTGTTCGTGGGCATGACGCTGCTTTATCTGGTGGGTGTTTGTGACGATCTGGTGGGGGTAGGCTACCGCTATAAGTTCGCCGTGCAGATCGCCGCTGCGTTTCTGTTGGTACTGTCAGGTAACTGGTTCGACTCGTTTGGTGGCTTGTTCGGTATTTACTCGGTGCCGGTTTGGGTAGGGGTGCCGTTCACGGTGTTTATCGTGGTATATATAACAAATGCCATTAACTTGATTGATGGTATCGACGGCTTGGCCTCGGGCCTGTGTTGTATCGCCTTGTCGGTCTTGAGCGTTATATTCTTTCTTCGCGGGCAGTATGTTTACGCCTTGTTGGCGATCTGTACGCTGGGTATCCTTATGCCCTTTTGGTGCTACAACGTGTTCGGTAACGCCAACCGTGGACATAAGCTTTTCATGGGGGATGCCGGCAGCCTTACGCTGGGCTACGTGATCAGTTTCCTGATCATTCACATGAGCGTGACGAACGAGGTCTCTCCGACATTGTCCAACCCGTACATGGTGATCGCTTTCTCTACGGTGCTGGTTCCGCTGTTGGACGTGATCCGTGTGGTCTTGCATCGCCTGCGTGAGCACAAGAACCCGTTCTTGCCGGATAAGAATCACTTTCATCATAAGTTGTTGCGCACGGGGATGCGGGTGCGGATGGTGATGGTGACGATCCTTGGGATAGCGTTGTCTTTTATCGGATTGAACGCATGGTTGGCATGGTGGATGAATATTACCTTCTTGTTGGCTATAAACTTGATTTTATGGTCGTTGCTACATTTGACGATTAATTGTTTTATCGCGAAAACACCTGTGTAGAAACGATGATCTGTAAAAAACAAGGTGAAATTCGTTGAATCCGGGAAAAATTGAATCTTTGAGGTTCAAGACTAAATAGGCGATACGATGATGGGACAAGAACGATTATATCCGATAGGCATCCAGACCTTCTCTGAAATCCGGGAGGGGAATTACCTGTATGTAGACAAGACGGAACTGGTCTACCGAATGACCCATTCCGCCTCGAAATATCAATTCTTGAGCCGTCCCCGCCGTTTTGGAAAATCCTTGCTGACCAGTACGCTGCGCAGCTACTTCGAGGGACGTAAGGAACTGTTCGAAGGGCTGGCGATGGAACGGCTGGAAAAGGAATGGACGAGCTATCCGGTGCTTCACTTCGACATGAGCACGGCGAAGCATATGGATCAGGAACGTTTGTTGAGTGAATTGGAACGGAAACTATCCGGTTACGAGGAAATATACGGACGCGATGAGAGCGCGGTCTATACCAACCAGCGTCTGGAGAGCCTGATCAAACGTGCCTACGCCCAGACCGGACAGAAGGTGGTTGTCTTGATTGATGAGTACGACGCTCCGCTCTTGGATGTGGTACACGAGGAGAGGGATCTTCCCGTATTGCGCGACGTGATGCGCAATTTCTACAGTCCGTTGAAGGCGTGTGATCCTTACTTGCGCTTCGTGTTCATCACCGGTATCACGAAATTCTCACAGTTGAGCATATTCAGCGAGCTGAACAATATTGAGAACATCAGCATGGACGAGGCTTATGCCTCGCTTTGCGGCATCTCGGAAGAGGAATTGCGCGGTCAGATGGGTGCGGATATCGATTTGCTGGCAGGGAAGCTGGGGATATCCGGAGAGGAGGCTTTTCTTCGCCTGAAAGATAATTATGACGGTTATCATTTCACGTGGCCGTCATCCGATATTTATAATCCGTTCAGTTTGCTTACCGCCTTGAGCAAGGGAAAAATCAGTTCCTATTGGTTTGATAGTGGTACACCTACCTATTTGATCGAGATGTTGGATAAGTATCACGTGGAACCCCAGCAAATAGGCGCACGCAAAGTGTTGGCGGAGTCGTTTGACGCCCCCACGGAACGGATGCTCGATATTACGCCCTTGCTCTATCAGAGTGGTTACGTCACGATAAAGGGCTATTCCCCGCTCACGAATTTGTACACGCTCGATATCCCCAACAAGGAGGTACGTATGGGATTGTTGAAGAGCTTGCTTCCCGGTTTTTTGCATCAATATACCGCGGATGGGCTTACCACGGTAGCCCTTCTTTTCGAGGCGATCGCAGGAGAGCGGATGGATGATGCGTTGCGTTTGTTGCAGACCTTCCTGTCCACCATCCCTCAATGTGACAATACGGATTACGAGGGTCATTACCAGTCGTTGCTTTATACGATCTTCAGCCTGCTTGGAATGTATGTGGACGTGGAAGTCCGTACCCCCCAAGGCCGTGTGGACATGGTGATGCGCACCACGACAACACTTTATGTCGTGGAATTGAAGTTGAATAGGACCGCGGATATAGCCTTTGATCAAATCAACTTGAAAAATTATCCGGAGCGTTTCGCTCTTTGCGGGTTACCGGTGGTGAAGGTTGGGATTAATTTCAGCACGGAGACACGGACGATCGAGGGATGGAAGATTGAATATTAAGTTCTATCTGGAACTTCATCGGAACTTTTTTTTAAAATATCTTTAACGGGTGCAGGGATTATGTTAACATGGTTCCTGACAAAATCACTTTGGCTGCCAGCCAATGTTAAATTCAAAACTAATTAATTAACAAAACTCGGTTTAGGGCACTGAAAAGTGCCCTTTCGAAGGGGTATGCCCTAAATTGAGTGCTTACAAAAAAACGAGCCATTTTTATACTATCTTGACCAAAGCCTCTTGATACGATGCCTTTGCTCGAAAATTCAAATCGGGTAAAAATGAATCCTTTCTTATGTCAGTTTCGTCAGTGAACAATAAACGGATCGCTAAGAATACGCTGTTCCTCTACTTCCGCCAGATATTGGTGATGGCGGTAAGTTTGTATACGGTACGGGTGGTACTGGAGGTATTGGGCGAGGAGGATTATGGCATCTACAACGTGGTAGGTGGATTTGTGGCGCTGTTCAACATTTTGTCGGGTGCCTTGTCGGTGGCTATCGGCCGTTTCATTACCTACGAGATGGGGCAGCCGGATGCCACTACCTTGCGGTTGCGGCGCATTTTCTCATCCTCCTTGTTGATACAGATAGCCATGGGGCTTGTCATCTCCTTGCTGATAGGCACGTTCGGGGTTTGGTTCGTGGCGCATAAGATGGTCATACCGTCCGACCGCCTCGGCGTGACGTTTTATGTGTTGGGGTTCTCCGTGTTGAGCTTTTTCATCAATTTGCTGAGCGTTCCCTATAATGCGTTGATTATAGCCCACGAGCAGATGAAGGCGTTCGCTTACATCAGCATCATCGAGGTGGTCTTGAAGTTGCTGGTGGCCTATTTGTTACTGATCTCCCCTGTCGATAAGCTTTGGCTATACGCCTTGAGCATGGTGTTGGTGGCCTTGATCGTGCGTTTCACCTATGTGCTCTATTGCAAGCGTCATTTTGCGGAGTGCCGTTTCCTGTGGGGCTTCGACAGGCGATTGCTTTCCCGCATGTTCGCTTTTTCTGGTTGGGCGTTCTTGGGGAATGGGGCCATCGTGCTGAAAGACCAAGGAAGCAACGTCCTTTTAAACCTGTTTGGTGGTCCCGCTGTCAATGCCGCACGGGGGATCGCTATGCAAGTCAACGCGGCGGTGTATAGCTTCGTCATGAATTTCATGCAAGCCTCGAATCCGCAAATCACCAAGAACTACGCCTCCGGGAATCTGGAGGCGATGTATTCCCTGATCATCCGGTGCAGCAAGTTCAGCTTTTTTATCATGTTGATGATCTTGTTGCCCCTTTGTGCGGGCGTTGATTATGTGTTGCGGTTGTGGTTGGTCGATGTCCCCGCCCATACGGTGAATTTCGTGGTACTTACCCTTCTGTACTCACTCGTGGAGTGTTTTTTGAACCCCCTTATAACAGGTATGCTGGCACAGGGGAACATAAAATCTTTCGAGATAGGTTTGGCAAGTCTCTATACGGTTAATTTCATGGCTTCGTATGTTTGCTTGAAGCTAGGGATGCCTGTGGAGACGGTTTTTGTGCTGAACATTGTTTTTAAGGCTCTTGTGCTTGTCGTGCTGCTCATCCACTCCAAATTGAAGTTCGCTTTTCCGGTAGCACGTTTTTGCAAGGAATGCTTGTCGTTCTCATTGGCCGTATTCCTGCTGTCCGCGTTGTTCATTTATATTCTTCCCGGAAAGGAATACGGGGGTCTCGTCTGTTTTGGGGTAAGGACATTTGCGATCATGGCTTTCATCGGCGTGGCCGTGATACTCATCGGCATGACCCGGGAGGAGAGGGATTATGTGGTGAGAATATTAAAAGAGAGACTATCCCGCGCTCAGTGAAAGCTTTCGGGAATAAAGATGTAATCAAATTAATATACAGATGAATAAGACAATTGAGATCACGAAAGTGGTCGCTGTTGGCGACACTATCCAGTATGAGATATGCGATTCTACGGGCTTGAGTCTTCTTAAAAGCCGGAGGGTGGAGGCATGGGTGAAGTTCCATCATGCTGAGGGCTTTCCCTTTTCCTTGCGCGACTTGCCGGAATCCATCTTGGCTATCCCTATCTCGCTGTACTTATTACCGGCTACGTGGTTCTATGGGGTGGATCTGGTTGTCCCGTCCATGGATAAGACGTTGTATGAGTGTTTGCCGAATATTTATGAGACTTATTCCCGGATTTACGGTCCCTTTAAGAAGGTGTGGAGCGGGAGGGTGAGACCCGGAGCCGTGGTGGAGAATAAGATGGGAAAGAGCGGGTTTGATACGATCGTGTTCTTTTCCGGGGGCATAGATGCGGTACATGCCGGGATAAATAATCCAGGAAAGAGGAGTGTCTTGGTGAGTGTGCCAAGTATCGAGGCTATGGCAAAGACGAAGAAAGAAGACACCGGTGAGGATTTCCTCCAGGTCAAGTCTCGTCTCATCCGTGAGTTTTCCGCCGTTTCAGGCAGTGATTGGCTTCTGATCACGAATAATTTCCAAGCCGATGTTTTTGATGACGATCGGATATGGGCGGAGTTGAAGAACGCTTTCGCCCTCAGTAGCGAGGCGTTCCGTTTCGATGGATGGTTTGGCATGAAATATCTGGGGAACCTGCTTTCCGCCGCGCCTTTTGCTTATGCGCTGGGTATTAGATATTTAGTTATGGGAAGTACCTTTGAGCAGTTAGAGGATAATCATGCCTCCAATTTGGACGGGGCGAATCCGGAGCTGTCGGATTCATTCAAGTTCGCGGAGGTTTCCTTCACCGAGCAGGATGGTCTTTATGTGCGGCGTTCACTGAAAGCGAGGAATATCGTGGAGTGGTGTAAGGCACGGGGGGAGCGAACCATGCTTTGGACTTGTTTTGATGACGAGACGGAGCAGTGTGGCACGTGCATTAAATGTGTGAGGACGCAGCTTAATATCCTGTGCGCGGGAGAGAATCCGGCAGATTGGGGATTTAAGAAGTTCGACGAGAAGCGATTCTCCCGTCACGTTCGTCTCTATCAATATTGCGAGCGGAATTTATGCTGGCTTTGGGATATCGTGGATTCCATCGATGACACAGTGACCTATCCTTATTGCGATAAACTGTTACATTGGCTGAAAGGTGTGGGCTATAAACGCTATTCCCAAAGAGCGAAAAGGGCTTTCTATGTGAAAATGCTCCTCCGGATTCACCGATACCCCCATTACGTGAAGGCGATCTTCTTGAAACTGATGGGGAAGAGGCGGTAATGTAGGATCAATAGGCTGGATAAAAATAAGGAAATATGTCATTTAAACGTAAGGTAAAGGGGATGATTAAGTTCATTCTCAATAATATTCCTGCCCGGAAGTTTGACGTTCGGGTGGTAAGTCTCGCTCCGAACGAGTTGTTGAAGGGGCGTGTGGCTCTGATCACGGGCGGAACGAGCGGGATAGGTTTCCATATGGCGAAAGCGTTTTTACGGAGTGGTGCGGCGGTCGTGATAACGGGTCGTAGTGAAGAGCGCTTGCGACTGGCCTGTGGGGAATTGAACGAGGATGATCATTACAAAGGCCGTTTGTTCGGTTTGGTAATGGATAATACAAGGGTGGACTTATTCCATGATCGTTTTCAAAAGGCGTTAGATAAAGTGGGATCCGGAGGATTTCCGCATATAGATATATTGGTGAACAATGCGGGTGTGCTAGGTGCCTCGATGCCCAATGCCACGGAAGAAGCGTTTGACAAGGTGATAGATACGAACCTTAAAGGCGTATTCTTCTTATCGCAACTGTTTGGCGGATATTTGAAAGCGAATAAGGTGGAAGGGAATATCCTGAATGTAGGTTCGTCCTCTTGCTTGCGTCCTGCGACTTCCGCTTATACGCTTTCCAAGTGGGGAATACGAGGCCTGACGCTTGGACTTGCCAAGAGCCTTGCCCCTTATGGTGTTACGGTGAACGGGATAGCGCCCGGGCCTACGGCCACCCCGATGTTGTTGAAAGATGGTCAAGGTAATATCACGAATAAGGGGAATCCGATAGGGCGCTATGCCTTGCCGGAAGAGATAGCTAACATGGCGGTAGTGTTGGTAAGCCCAATGGGACGGACGATAGTCGGAGATATGGTTTATATGACAGGGGGAGCCGCAACTGTCACTTATGATGATATGGATTATACTTTTTAGAAAACAGGAATATGGATGGAAAATATTATAGCTCGGAACGTAGTGTCCAGCTCCTTATCTCGTTGCTTAAGCAGCACGGAATCAAGAAAATCGTTGCGTCTCCAGGAACTACGAATCTTTCGTTTGTCGCGAGTTTACAACAGGATGAGTGGTTTGAGGTGTATTCGAGCGTGGACGAGCGTAGTGCAGCGTATCTGGCGTGTGGTATGGCGGAGGAATCGGGCGAGCCCGTGGTGTTGAGCTGTACGGGGGCGACGGCTTCCCGTAATTATATCCCGGGACTAACCGAGGCTTATTATCGAAAGTTGCCGGTACTGGCCGTCACGAGCACGCAGGATATTTCCCGGATCGGCCATCATATCGCACAGGTGATAGACCGGCGCGTCATACAGAACGACATCGCTCTCTTGAGCGAGTATATACCTGCGACGGACGACAGCGTGAAGGAGTGGAGTAACACGGTGAGGATAAACTGCGCCTTGCTGGAGTTGCGTCATCGCGGCGGAGGCCCAGTGCACCTGAATATGGAGACCACCTACAGCCGCGATTATTCGGTTAGGGAATTGCCGCAGGCACGGATGATCCGCCGTGTCATGCCGAAAGACCTGTTCCCCGAGTTACCCAAGGGGCGTGTGGCGGTCGTTGTCGGCACGCACCGGAAATTCACTGATCCGGAGACGGCGGCTCTCGACGCTTTCTGCTCCACCTACGATGCGGTGGTGTTCACGGATCATACCAGCGGCTACAAAGGGAAATACCGGGTCCCGGTCTCCATCCTCTCCTCGCAAGAGAAGGACTATTGCGACTTGGTGAGCATGGATCTGCTGATACATATCGGAGAGGTATCCGGAGGTTATATAGGAATGCGCCCCCAGGAGGTGTGGCGTGTGAACCCGGACGGAGCGCTTCGCGATACCTATCGTAAACTGACCTGCGTGTTCGAGATGGAGGAGCGGGCGTTTTTCGAGCGTTACGCGGATACCGCGTCCGCGGGGCGTCAAGGCTACCTGGACGCTTGCCGGGAGGAACTAAGAGCCATTTGGGCGAAAGTGCCGAAAAGCGCCTTGCCGTTCTCGAACGTATGGATAGCCCATGAGACGGCAGGTCGTATCCCTGAGGGAAGCGTGCTCTTCTTGGGTATCCTCAATACGTTGCGTACATGGAACTACTTCGACCTGCCCGATTCGGTGTACGGATACGCCAATACCGGCGGTTTCGGCATAGACGGCTATATCTCCTCGTTCATGGGCGCTTCCTGGGTACATCCGGACAAGCTCTATTTCTGCGTGGCGGGCGACTTGGCCTTTTTCTACGACATGAATGTGCTGGGAAACCGTCATGTAGGGAGGAACGTCCGCATCTTGCTAGTCAATAACGGCAAAGGGACGGAGTTTCGCAACTACATGCATCCCGGCGCCGCCTTCGGCGAGGCGGCGGACGATTACATCGCCGCGGCCGGTCACTATGGCAATAAGTCGCGCCAATTGGTGCGCCACTATGCGGAGGATCTGGGATATGAATACCTTTCGGCCGAGAATAAGGAGGATTATTTGAGGCAACTCGACCGTTTCCTCGCTCCGGGTCTCACCGATCGTCCCATGCTGTTCGAGGTATTCACCGACAGCCGGGACGAGAGCGATGCCATACGGATCATGAACAACTTGAACGTATCGACCAAAGGCGTATTGAAAGAGGCGATGAAGAGCGTGGTAGGAGAAAAGGGGAAAGAGATGATCAAGAAGGTGATGGGGAGATGAAAGAGAGAGAGAGCTGGTTCGATTTTCTTCGGGGTGTGGCCGTTTTGATGGTCATAGCGATCCATACGTTTGCCGCCACTTCGCAAAAAGAGGAAATGGTTGGAGACGCACTGATTGTATCTAGGCAGATGTTGAATTGCGCTGTACCCCTGTTTTTGGCCATATCTGGTTATTTCCTTGCAAAAAAGCAAGGCGAGCGGTCGTATGCGCGATTCTTGAAACATCAAATCCCCAAGATCTATATACCTACTCTAATCTGGTCTTTACCTTATTGGGCCCTCTATGTGTGGCAGGGTAATGATTGGATGAAAGGCATGATCCTATTCCTCGCCTGCGGCTTCTCCATCTATTATTTCATAGCCCTTATCATTCAATACTATGTATTGCTTCCGGTGTTACGAAAGGTTAATATGGTGGGGGGTAATTTTAGCATTCGTTATCACTATGGTGGCTATAATACTAGTCACTTATTTAGATTTAGTCAAAGGATATGGCATGAGTTCCTTGGAAAAGGGTGGCCTGTTTCCCGTATGGCTCCTGTTTTTTGTGATGGGGGTTTATCTAGGCAATAGAAAAGAGCGTGCTTATCGGCTTTGGCCATGGCTTTTTGTAATGGGTATAGGTCTGTTCCTCTCGTTTTTGGAAACCAAATGGTTGTATCCTTTGTACCATATGGGATATGGCATAAAGGCCTCCGCGCATCTCTATTCGTTGGCGGTAATCATGGTATTGTTTTCCGAGAAGACTCAGCGGAAGTTTACCTCCTTTGGCCTTTGGTTTAGACTATTGGTCTGGTTGGGACAGATCTCGTTTGGGATATACCTTATCCATTGCTTTTTTATCATGGTATTGAGTCGCTTGCCCTTTCATTGGGATTGGTTCTCACAGACATTCGTAGTGTTGGCTCTCTCCTCATGCCTTGTATATGGCGTACGAAGAGTCTTGCCATCGGTGGCTCGCAGGGTAGGATTTTAAAAGGACTCGAATGATTGGGTTCTGCTGTCTTTTTACAGGGTGCGCTGCAATACAACAGTGCCCTTTCCGCCTAATGTGAGGTGATTGTAACCCGAAATACGAAAGATTTCTAATTTTTAGAACGTTTATCTCTATTGGGTGATGGCCGTCCGGCTGTCGCTTTGATAACTTTATACTTATAAATCAGTAATTCATGGATCAGCAATCCGCAGTTTCGAGGAAGAAAATAAAATATAGACTATGAGAATAGGAATCGTTACGTTTTGGCAAAGCGGTGACAATTATGGGCAGCAATTGCAGTGTTGGGCTTTGCAGCGTTATTTAAAAGGGATTGGCCATGAGCCATTCTTAATACGTTACCTCTATAAAGAACCACTTTGGAGAAAGTGCTTGAAGCTTATGGCGAAGACGGTTCTCGTCTATCCGCTCCTGCGTTGGTGGAGGCATCGCGAGGTCAGGCGCATGGAGGCTGTTAATCGGGTTAAGAATAAAGAGCGTCGTTTTGAGGAGTTTAGGAAGAGCCATATCTATCAGACTCAACGGATCTATGGCTCTTTAAAAGAGTTGCGGAAGGATCCTCCAACGGCAGATCTCTATATAACGGGTAGCGACCAGGTATGGCATCCCGTGCTTTTGAGACGGAAAGACGATCGGGCCTATTGGCTGGATTTCGGATCGGATCGGATAAGGCGTATCGCATACGCGGCTAGTTTCGGATCGGATCAATGTCCTTTAAGGCTTCAAGCGGAACTCACCGCTAGATTGTCTCGGTTCGATATCCTGTCCGTACGCGAGGAAAGCGGGGTCGCTATCTGCCAAGCGGTCGGGAAAGAGGCGGTACATGTGCTCGATCCGACCTTGTTGCTTGCGAAGGAGGAGTATCTGTCTCTTTCACGAGATATACCCCCAAGCCCTTCTCCTTACATTTTTATATATAGTATCAATATTTCAAGTAATGAGGAGATATGTTGGCCGGAGCTTCGAGGTTTCACAGAGAGAGAGGGACTATCGTTGGTGGTGACACCCGCCAGCGGATATTTACCCGGTCGTGAACTATTTCAAGGGGTGGAATATCGTTACGCCACTATTCCGGAATGGCTTTCCCTTATCCGGCATTCCGGCCTTGTGGTGACCACCTCTTTTCATGGGGTGGCTTTCTGTATCCTGTTCCATAAGCCTTTCGTTTATTTCCCTTTGTCCGGCACGCATGCCAAAGGGAACAGCCGTGTATTAAACATGCTTTCCAAACTAAGCTTGTCGGATAACGTCTGGAAAGCCCCCGGAGATTTTGAACGGATTTATCATCTCCCGATAGATTGGGACAAGATAGAGGAGTCGCTGGCACCTTTACGTGAGCGATCCGTGACGTTTCTGCGGGAAGCGTTGAAGTAATGATTTCGTGAATATGAAAATTGGTTATTTGTCTCTATAGTACTATGATAGAAACATTTATCTTATATAATGCCATATTGTTGCTGTCCGTATTATTCGCATATTATGCAGAACATTCTAAAACGAGACGCTCACGTATCCTTGCTCGTTACAGCCTCTTTATGGTACTTTTCGTGCCCTCTGTTCTACGATATGATATTGGTACTGATTATGCAAGTTATGTGGATTCTTTTAATTTTTCTTCCGAATACAAACAAACAGAAATAGTTTTTTATGCTTTGATCCTTTTTTTAAGGAATCTTCAGTTGCCTGCGCATAGCCTTTTCGTTTGTTCTGCATTTATAACCTATTTTCCTTTGCTGTTCTTGCAAAGAAAGAACTATACGTGGAAAATTTTGATGTATGTGTTGTTGTGCTATTTATTGTCTTATTCTGCGATAAGGAATATGATTTCTTTGTCTCTCGTAATCTTAGCATTCGATTTGTTTTTTAGAGGTAAAAGATGGGGGGCTTTCATAATATATCCATTGTCTGTCTTGTTTCATGCTTCCTCATTTGTTTTCCTGCCATTCTTTTTTGTAAATAGGATGCATTGCAATAGAATTATTCTCCTGCTCATTTCATCGTTTTTATTATGTATATGTTATACAGATATGTTTTTTGTTTTGTTGAACAATGACTTGTTCTTGAATTCATATTATGGAGGATATATGTTTAGTGTTTATGGGGTTGAGCCTTCCTATAATACGGGATATGGTGCGTTTTCGAAAATATTGTTTGCGGCGATAGTTTTTTTGTCTGTCTTGTTCTCGAAGACTAAAGATAATGCTGTGATTTATTTTTCATTGTTTTATTTTATATCATTGGTCTTAATGACAAAGGTTAGTATTTTTTTAAGATTGGCAGATGCAGCTGCAATAACATTGGTGTTTGCTCTCCCCTTATGCTTGAGTGTATGGCGTGAGAAAAAGATTATAGCTTTGAAATATCTCATGGTGTTGTTTTATGTTGTTTTATTTGAGATGTTTATTTATGCTAATAATAGGGGCCTAAAAGAAGGAAATGTTGGTGTTTCTCCTTATCAAACAATATTTTGTGAATAATTATGAGAGTTGCTTTTTTATTGAATGATGCGGGATTGTATGGAGCAAATCTTTCGCTTTCTAATATGATTAAGTCGTATGGCTTTAAGGATTGTTTGGTTTTGTCTCCATCAGAAGGCCCTTTCTTGTCGCTGTTGAAAGAAATGGGCGTATCGTATAAGGTTGTTCCATTTAAATTTAATATGGCGACTTATAATAAGAATTTTTTAAGTTTTATATTATATCCTGTTAGGTTTTGTTATTATTGGATTCTTAACAAGTATTCTTATCCTTTGATATTAAAAATTATAGAAGAGAATGGTATAGATGTTATTCATTCGAATAATAGTTGGATTAGTATTGGCTTTGAAATCGCAAAACAAAAGCGGATTAAGCATGTTTGGCATTTGAGAGAAATGTCAGATTTACATTTCTATATGCGGTCATTTAAACCTTTTGAAAAGTTATGTGAGGATTTCAATAATTCGGATTCTGTCATTTGTGTGTCTGAAGCGGTAAAGAGGCATTTTCATATTCGGAATAAGAACGCAGTGGTTCTTTACGATGCGGTCGATTCTATCCGTAATATTCAAGATGTGCATTATGAGAAGGAGAATTATTTCTTGTATTGTGGTGGCTTAAGTGAAAATAAAGGTGTTTTGGATGCTATATCGTCATTTTCAAAAGTGTCACGCAATCGCAATATTCGGCTGTATATAGCGGGAACCGGATCTGCTCATTTCGTCAAGAAGATGAAATCGCTTATAGAAAAAGAGGGGATAGAGGGAAAAGTCGTCTTGTTGGGATACCGTACGGATGCCAAGGAGTTGATGAGGAAAGCGGTTGCATTATTAATGTGTTCCTGGCATGAGGCATACGGGCGAGTGACGGTGGAGGCTATGATGAATGATTGCGTGGTTATCGGAAGGAATTCGGGTGGGACATCGGAATTGATAGAACATGAGGAAACCGGATTCTTGTTTGATTCGAATAGCGAATTGGAGGCATTGATGGAGAAAGTCTTGGATATGGATACGACCATTATTCGAGATAAAGCGAGGGAGAAAGCCATTCACTCGTTTACGGAGGAGGTCTATGGCGAGCAATTAAAAAAGGTCTATGATAATTTGTTAATTCAAAACCACAAAACAACACAGGAATGAGTATCAAGTCTTACAAGCAATATATCGATAGATGCGAGGTTGTTTCTTTCGATGTGTTCGACACGCTGATAAAAAGGAACGTAAGGACACCCAAAGATGTGTTCTCGTTGGTGGAAAGAGAGGCGTTAAAACGTTTCGGTGTCTCTATGGAAGGATTCAGGGATAAGCGTGTATGTGCGGAGCGAACGGCCCGCGAATTGTCCGATCGCGAGGAGATCTCGTTTGGGGAAATTTACGATCAATTGCCTTATGAGGAGGAGATTAAATCGTCCTTATCGCAGCTGGAACTGGAGATGGAGTATGCGTTGACTACCGTGAATCTAGAAATCAAGGAGGTTTATAAGTATGCCATTGACCGGGGGAAAGAGGTGATTATCGTCTCCGATATGTATTTGGATCGGGCTTTTATTGAGCGTCTTTTATTGAAATGCGGTTATAACCAGTATAAGAAAATATACGTCTCCTCGGAGACCGGAGTCCAAAAATATACCGGCAATATGTATAGGATGATATTGCGGGAGAACTCATACAGCCCCGGAAAAATAGTACATATAGGGGATGCTTTGATGGCGGATTATATACGTCCGAAATTGTCCGGTATCCGATCCGTTCATATACCAAGAGAGGTCAACCATACGCTTTATTGTCGGAAATCTAAAACGGGAGAACTCGATTCGGATTCTTTGTATAGCTTTATCAATAATACGGTATCGGAATCGGGTGATCGTTTGTTTCGTATCGGATATGAGACCTTGGGACCTCTTTTGTATGGGTTTTGTGTTTGGCTGCATGAATATAAATTACGTTTGGGAATCGATAAGTTTCTGTTCCTTTCTCGTGACGGACAAATCATGCGTGCCGCTTATAAGATATTATATCCTAAGGAGGATACTGAATATGTATATGCTTCAAGGAGAAGTTTATTAGTCCCGATATTACGCCATTGCAAGGATATAAAAGCCATGTTGGACAGGCTCTCTATATATCGTTATACATCGGTCAGAACGATGTTGGATTTGTTGGGGTTAGATTATAAGGAATATGTCTTGGCACTTGGTCGTTATGGACTTGATCTGGATGATTCTTTTTTGAAAAAAGATTTTTTAGAGAATAAGGATTTATCGAGTTTCCTAAAGGAATTACTTCCCGATATTATTGAGAATTCGGAAGAAGAATTTCTCTCTTTACAGTACTACATCGATCGTTTAAACCTATCCGGAAAAGTAGGGATTATCGATATAGGTTGGCGGGGACGTTTACAGAAGGCTTTGGAGGAAATGTTGCCGGAACTAGGAAAGAATATGGAAATTATGGGATTCTATCTAGGTATCATGTTGGATAAGGAAAACGCTTTCGGCTATCTGTATGGCTCGGAAGATTCCGAGGAAAAGGTGATGGTGCGATCCTTCGAGGGGTTACTGGAGATGTTGTTCAGTGCGGATCACGGCTCGGTGAAACGGTATAAATCGGATCAAACTATTGAATTGTATGATTTTGAATATGATGGGAACAGTAAGTTGAGAAATGATTTCAAGGATCTCCTAAAGATACGGGAGGGGGCTTTATGCTTTGTCAAGCGGTTCTGTGAGAATTCCTTGTCGGATGTCATCCGCTGGGACAAGACGATGGCTTTCGATGCGATCTGCCGTTTGGGAACGGAAACCCGTCAGTCGGACTTAAATCGGTTCGGAAATTGGTCTTTTTATGCCAATAATACGATTTCCCCGTTGGCTAAACCTAATCGTGGCGTTTACTTCAGTTTTTTGAAATTGAAAAAGGGTATTTCCTCATCACCTTGGAAAATAGGTTATTTAAAACGTTTTCTAAAGATACCGTTGCCGTATTTGAGAATATATAAGTGGTTTATGCATGATCAATAGTAGATAAGGAAACCGATAGGCTTACAAAAAGGATCTTATTCTTTGTGCCTGTTGACAGATTCCTCAAATAATAATTTTAAACCATATAGAGATGATTTATGATTACCTTATCGTCGGTTCCGGTCTCTTTGGAACCACAATGGCCTACCTCCTTCATCAAAAAGGATATAAATGTTTGGTTATAGACAAGCGCTCGCATATAGGGGGTAATGTCTATACGGAGTCCGTGAATGGCATCAACGTACATAAGTATGGGGCGCATATTTTTCATACCAGTGACAGGAGGGTATGGGAGTTCGTGAACTCGTTGGTTGAGTTCAATCGGTACACCAACTCTCCTGTGGCAAATTATAAGGGAAAACTGTATAATTTGCCTTTCAATATGAATACTTTCTATCAGATGTGGGGGGTGACGACCCCGGAGGAGGCTAAGGAGATGATAGAGAAGCAACGGAGAGAGTCCGGAATCCTTAGCCCTAAGAATTTGGAAGAACAGGCTATATCTTTGATCGGGAAGGATATTTATTATACGCTGATCAAGGATTATACAGAAAAACAATGGGGACGTAAGGCTACGGAACTTCCTGCGTTTATCATTAAACGACTTCCTGTGCGTTTCACTTTCGATAATAATTATTTCAATGATAAGTATCAAGGTATCCCGGAGGGCGGATACACGAGGATGATCGAGAAAATGCTAGATGGCGTGGAGGTTCGTTTGAATACGGATTATTTCGGGAATCGAGAATATTTTGATTCGATAGCGGATCGGGTAATCTACACGGGGGAGATTGATCGCTTCTTTGATTATCGCTTTGGGTATTTGGAGTATCGAACCGTGAGTTTCGAAACAGAGTTATTGGAAGGTGTTCCTAATTTCCAAGGGAATGCCGTGGTGAACTATACGGATGCCGATACTCCTTATACCCGTATTATCGAACATAAACATTTTGAGTTTGGACAACAACCGGACACGGTGATCTCAAGGGAGAATTCCAAGGAGTGGAGACCGGGGGATGAGCCTTATTATCCGGTGAACGATAAACGGAACAGTGAGTTGTATGTTCGGTACAAGGCCTTGGCAGACGCACAAGAGAAGGTGGTCTTTGGCGGTCGGCTGGCGGAATATAAATATTATGATATGCATCAGGTGATCGCAAATGCGTTGGAGTTGGCGGAAAAATTTAATTAAACTTGGAATGATTATGGGAAAGAAACTCACGCAAGTTTCATTTTTATTTGTTTTTGCAACACTGTTGGTTGTGATAGTCCATGCGGATATTACCTTGGATTACAGAGATCTCTGGATTTATAAATGGGTGTATTCATTTCATATGCCTCTTTTCTTTTTCTTGTCTGGATTCTTGTTTGCGTATACATATCCAGCAAATAAAATGCAAGGAATGAGATTCTTTCCATTCATGAGGAAAAAGGTCAAGCGGCTCTTATTGCCTTTCTTATTTATTAATAGTGTGATTTTTGTTATTAAGTCACGTTTTGTTCCTGCGGAGTTGATGCAGAATCCGTTGACGTTTAGTTTCTCCTCGTGGGTGGAGAGTATGCTTTGGTATCCGATTGGATTTATGTGGTTTTTACCGACGTTGTTCATGATATTCGTATTCTTTTCGCTTTTAAGGAAATGGATATATGTTAACGTATATTTACAAATGGGGGGGGGTAATTTTGCTGTTTGTGTTAAGTTATGTGATGCCTAATATGCAGTTTATGCAAATATCGGTTGCTGTTCATTACTCCGCTTATTTCGGTTTGGGAATTCTTTATTGTATTTATAAGGGGAGGATAGATGCTATTCTGCTACGATATAAGTATGGAATGTTTTTGGGATCGTTTGCTTTATCCGCTAGCTTATTGCCATGGAAATTGGTTGCCGCATTAGTAGGTATCGTATTCAGCCTGATTTTATCGCTTATAGTGGAGAAGCGTAGCGGGGTAGGCTTGATACATCTATCCGACTACACCTATACTGTGTTCCTGCTTTCTTATTTCCCGCAGATGCTTGTGCGCGGACCTATTGCCCATGCTTTTCCGGAGGTGAACCAATATCTGTTTTCGTGTGTCTCGTTTGTGTTGGGATTCTCGTTACCCATCCTCTTTGGCGTGATATATCGTAGGGTAAAGGATGCGAATAGGCTGACAAGATTTGTCGGTCTTTTGGTGGGATTATGATTATAAAGAGAAAAATATAATACAATGTCTGAAAATATGGAAAAGGGATTGGTCTCGATCATTACCCCTATGTATAAAGGGGCTGAGTTTGTTGGCGATACGATAGAATCTGTCTTGAAGCAAACGTATACGAATTGGGAGATGATTATCGTAGATGATTGCTCGCCGGATGATGGGGCGGGGATCAACGTCGTGAAGCGGTATGCGGATCCGCGGATCAAATTGATAGAGAGCAAGGTGAACAAAGGTTCTTCTGGGGCGAGGAATATTGCGTTGAAAGAGGCGAAAGGACAGTATATAGCGTTCTTGGATTCGGATGATATGTGGCCGGAAGAGTATTTGGAATCACAAGTGAATTTTTTGCAAACGGAGAAAGCTATTATAGTTTATGCTTCAGTACAACATATAGAAGAACATTCTAAGCGATACTTGGGAGTTCCATTTCCCCGTCCGAAAAAGGTTAAATATGATGATTTGTTAAAATTATGTCCGATTTGTCCTTCTGCTACGGTTTATGATGTGTCCAAATCGAAGAAATATTATTTTGATGAGCAATTAGGGAGTCTCAGGGATGATTATGTTTATTGGCTAAAAATCCTGAAAGAGGTACCATATGCTTATGGAAATTTGACTGTAACAATCTCCTATAGAGATAGGGTCACGGCAGTTACTTCTAATAAAATAAGAATGATAAAGCCTCAGTGGCTGGTACTTCGAAGAGTAGAAAAATTATCATTAATAAAAAGTTTGTATTGTTTAGTTTATTGGGGAATAGTAGGGGTCGTAAGAGAAAAATTGTACTATAAGCTTTAATAGTTTATGTTATACCGCTAGATATGAATATTTTGTTACTGGATGCTCATACGGTTCAATCCATTTCCGTAGCTCGTTCTTTGAAAGAGAATGGTCATGTTATATTTGGTTTCATTGAATCTAGGTTATCTTATGGTTATGTCTCTAGGTTTGTAGATCATAAGATCCTTTGTCCTATCTTGCGTGATGCTCCCTCTGAATACTTGAATTTTTTAGTTGATTTCTTGGGGAAAAATCCACAAGATGTTATTATTCCAATGTATAATGATAGCGCAGAGTTGTTGAGCCAAAATAAGGAGAGGATAGAAAATTCTTTTTCCGTGAAGTGTGCCATTCCACATTATGATACTTTTATAAAGGCACATGACAAAGAAAGATTGATGGATGTTTGCAAGCAACGATCATTTCCACACCCTCGGACTGCATTTCTTTCGTCAAAAAATCTGCATGAAGTAGTATCTTATGTTGGCTTTCCTGCTTTAATCAAACCGAATATTTCATCTGGGGCTAGAGGGATTATGCTTGTGCATGAAGAGAAAGAGCTATTAGACAAATGGCCTGCCATAGAACGAGATTTTGGTCGTTGCACTTTACAGGAATATGTTGATCATACAGGGATCTATTATAATGTGATGCTTTATCGTGATAAGAGCGGGGGGTGCCATGAAGCCGTAATTATTCGAATCATGCGTTATTTCCCTTTAAAAGGAGGGACTAGTTGTTATTGTGAGACGATTCAAAATGAGACTTTGGTCTGCATCTGTAAAGATATTTTAGATGCTTTGGATTGGGTTGGTTTTGCCGACTTTGATATTATGGAGAGCAAATCGGGGGAATATAAAGTTATAGAAATAAATCCTCGTGTACCGGCAAGTATACATGCTGCATATATAGCAGGAGTTAATTATCCGGAAATGATCGTTCATGATATGAAGGATGAACCGATCTTAACTTATACTTATCATATCGGAAAAGTATTACGTTTTTGGGGACTGGATGTTATGTGGTTTATCTTTTCTCCCCAAAGATTTAGTTCCCATCCCTCTTGGTTCTGCTTTTTAGGTAAGAATATATTTTATCAGGATGGATCTTTAAAAGACCCTTTACCAATGTTGATGGGTATATTATCTGGTTTGGTGAAATATCTGAATCCTTCTTTTCGAAAATCTAAATTAAGATCTTGATTTAACAAAATATGAACATACTAACTTTCGACATCGAGGAATGGTTTCATCTCCTCGATAACGAT
>OHFN01000651.1_pt1 | contig 21216 bp, 10 predicted proteins | sample 1567571 | NCBI WGS metagenome assembly OHFN01 (sample SAMEA3879533, study PRJEB24766) | human gut metagenome | biome: human-associated habitat; feature: feces | place: USA | collected 1985/1987
AGATTAATGAGTCGTGCGTCCGCCAGATACTTGATGTAATTCATCACCGTAGCGCGGGATGTTTGTATGTCGCTTGCCAACTGACTGACATTTGGAGCCTTCGGTCCGTCGACAGCGAGCAAATATAGTAATTTTTTTATCTTTGAAAGATATTTCAGTTCTATTTGTTTGAGAAGTAGGATATCCACTTCCACCATCATGTTCATTGTCTTTAGCAGATTCTCCGAAAAGTTGCGCTTTTCGAGGAAGAACGGATAGAATCCGTGATGTAGGTAATCCTGAAAATAATCCAACGGACGTACCTTGGAAAGCACTCCTTTGGCAATCTGTTCATGCGTACTTAGGATCTCTTCGAGACTGTAAGCCCGAAACTTCATACCGGTCTGCAAGTTCAAGAATTCGCGGAAAGAAAATCCGCGCAGGTTATAGCTTTTTGCAATATCGCGCAATTCAAGGTTTTCTTCCTTCAGCCGCATCACGGACGAACCGGTAAAGACTATCTTCAGATTGGGAAAGCGGTCGTAACACATACGTAACTCCTTGCTCCATTCCGGGTGCTTGAACACTTGGTCGATGAGTAGTACTTTTCCACCGCGTTTTTGAAATTCGTTGGCAAAGTCCACAATGCTGTGTCCCGAGAAGTAGAAGTTGTTCATGTTGATGAACAGACAAGAGCGGTCGGTCCCGAATTTCTCTTTTGCGTATTGGAGCAGGAAAGTGGTTTTTCCTACGCCACGTGTCCCTTTGATACCAATCAAGCGGTCGCTCCAATCAATCTCATCCATAAGGTCACGGCGAACGGGGGCATTGGTGTGCTCAACAAGGTAGGCGTGTGTGCGATAGAATGCTTCCATTTCTGTTCTTAGTTTTACGGGTGGCAAATATAGTGCTTTTTTTAAGATTTGCAAAGTAGAGATGGCAAAATTGTGCTTTTAACTCTAACTTTCTTCTTATTATTAGGTATTGCTGACTATTTCCTGTATATATTTGCAGAATAAAGTTTTGAATTCGTTTGAGATGGCTAAAAAGACTCTTTATCTATTCAACCCGGAACATGATTTGGCGTTGGCTAGCGGTGAAATCAATTATATGCCACCGGCCTCCGCCCGGCAGATGGCGGCCGAGCTGGCCTTGCTGCCGGTGTGGTATGCCGAAGAGGGGAGTGCGGTATTGGCCCCTTCCGCTTATAATCTTGACTATATGAAAAGGATGCGGCAACTGTTGGGACTTTCGGTACATCTGATGACAGAACCGGAACTTGCTTCCGAACGAAACTTGGATATCCGTCCTTGGGGATGGGATATCGCCGTAAGAAAACGTCTCTTGGACTTAGGAATAGAGAAGCACGCATTACCCTCTATTGAACAATTAAATAAATTATGTTCTTGTTCACACCGTTCCTGTGCAGTAGAGTTGTTACCTCATCTGCAATTGGACAATTATTTTTGCGGTGAATCCTTCTATCTGACACTTCCCGAAGAATGGAAATCATTTGTTGAATCGCATGATACCTGTCTGCTGAAAGCACCTCTTTCGGGTAGCGGTAAGGGATTGAACTGGTGTAAAGGCATTTATACGCCTTCAATTTCCGGCTGGTGTTTGCGTATCGGAAGTCAGCAGGGTGGCGTAATCGGTGAACCTATATATAATAAGGTGGAAGATTTTGCTATGGAATTTCATTCTTCAGGTGACGGGTGGTTCAATTTCATCGGATACTCTCAATTTCGCACGGGTGGGAGTGGAGCATATGAGGGCAATAGGTTGATTTCAAATGCTGCGATTGAACAGAATCTTTCGGAATATGTCCCTGTCGGGGAGCTTGATAAATTGCGTAATCGTCTTGAACGGGAATTATCTCTTCGCTTCGGAAGTGTTTACAATGGCTATTTGGGAGTCGATATGATGATCTGCCGCTTCCCGGAATCTCCGGCTTATCGTATTCATCCTTGTGTGGAAATAAACTTACGGATGAATATGGGAGTAGTAGCGCGTCACTTGTATGACCGTTATATATGCCCTTCCTCAACAGGAATTTTTCAGATAGACTATGCCCCTTCGGATGGAGCAGCATGGAACGCACACACAGCAATGGCAGAGACTTATCCATTGGAAATGGAGCAGGGAAGAATCCGCTCAGGTTATTTGCCATTAGTTCCGGTTTATAAAAAAAGTAAGTATCGGGCGTGGATTCTTGTATCAGAAAGTGTACATTGTGTAATATGAAACGGTAGTCGTTATTCCGAATTTTATTTTGTAATCAACAAAACCACTGCATCTATTTTTGTTTTCTTTCCGCAGGAGATAGTTGTCTGAAAACGGACAACTTTTGGACGAAATCAAACTTTACTGAAATAGAAACGGACATAAAAAGATTGTTTTGTAAAACCGATATCTGTGAGTTAATCTAACTTTGTTGTTAGTGATGAAATGTAATAAACAGAAATCGATTGAGACAATGAATAGCAAACTTTTTATGGTGGTAGTGGGAATTACTTTTCTGACTGCTTGTAATGTTCCGGGAGAAAATGAGATGAAGTGGTTTGACCGTGCGGTGAATACATCCGAACATCAATTGCTCTATATGGCAGAAAAATTGAAACACGAACCGGATACCCTCTGTTTTCCACGTTCTTTAAAAGATGGAGAATACCGGTTGGAAAAACCTTCCGATTGGACTTCCGGTTTTTTCCCGGGTTCTATGAACTTACAGCTAATGAGAAATTGGCGAAACAGGCACGTTTGTATACAGATCGTCTGGAAGCAATGCAATATTATACAAAAAACCATGATTTGGGTTTTATGATGTTTTGTAGTTACGGGCAGGGTATCCGTCTAAAGCCGGAACCTGCGGACAGTCTGATTCTCGTTCACTCTTCCGAAAGTCTTTGTACACGTTTTGAACCGAAAGTCGGATTGATTCGTTCCTGGGACTTTGGTAATTGGAGTTATCCTGTCATTATTGATAATATGATGAATTTGGAAATGCTTTTCTGGGCATCGGAACAGACAGGTAATTCGAAGTATAGGGAGATTGCCATAGCACATGCTGACAAAACATTGAAAAACCATTTTCGGAAAGATATGACATCTTATCATGTAGTCAGTTATTTGCCGGAAGATGGTACGGTCGAATCGAAAGGTACTTATCAGGGATATGATGATGAATCGTCTTGGGCACGTGGTCAGGCTTGGGGTGTATATGGATATACCATGTGTTATCGTTTCACGAAACAACATGTTTATTTGAAAGCGGCATATAAAATCGCAGAATTTATAATGAGTCATTGTCCGTCCGAAAAAGATTTTATTCCTTATTGGGATTATAATGCTCCAAACATACCCAACGAACCTCGAGACGCTTCGGCTGCTGCCATCACAGCTTCCGCATTGTTGGAGTTAAGCGGGTATGGAGACGAAAAACGAGGGCGGAAATACTTCCGTTATGCAGAGCAAATCTTGAAACAGCTTTCTTCAGAAACATATCTGGCAAGGGAAGGAGAGAACCATGGATTTATTCTTATGCATTCGGTAGGTAGTTTTCCACATAATAGTGAAGTCGATACTCCGCTGAATTATGCCGATTATTACTACCTGGAAGCTTTGAAACGATATAAAGAAGTCAAGTCTAACGGGTATATGCGATAAAATGAGGCGTTTATGGCAATTGTAGTTTGGTAATAGCTGGATTTTAACAAATGAGTTATTCTGGATTCTATTGGAAATACATATCTTTGCTTTAGTTAAAGTGTTATTGAATTGTGATTACTTATGAAAAACCGATATATACGCATTTGTTATTTGATTGTTTTATTCCTCTATTTCCAAATTGTTCCGATTGCTATTTTATGGGCAGATGAAACTTCGATTCATTTTAAACGTTTGTCCGTAGACGATGGGCTGTCGTATAATACGGTGCTTGCTTTAACCCAGGATCATAATAATAAGATATGGGTAGGTACTACTGAGGGATTGAATTGGCATGATGGCTTCCGGTTTGCATCCTTTTATAAATCTTTGGGTGATACAGCCAGTTTGGGGAATAACTATATCTATTCTCTTTATACTGACCGCAAGGGAACCGTATGGGCAGGGACGATGGTTGGACTTTCCCGGTATAATATTATAGGTAATGATTTTACAAATTACTCATTGCCGGGCAATCAGTCGGTTCAGGTGTTTGCAATAGAAGAGCCGTTAGACAGAGAGCAACTGTTGTTAGGTACTAATCGAGGATTGGTTCTTTTTGAGAAAGCAGATGGCAAGATGAATATTCTTCCCCAGTTGGAAGGAAAGAGCGTTTATGCCGTTCGTGCGATAGGGGACGGGGCATTACTTGGTACCTCAAAAGGTATTTATTTCTATTATTTCCGTAATGGTAATATTGTTCAATTACTTCCTGAATTGAAAAATGAAGTAATATCTGATATCATTTATGATGATAAAACCCGGAATTGTTGGTTAGCTTCTTTGACGAACGGGGTATATTTGATAGATGATAAATTTCAGGTTCGAGAACATTATAACCGGAAAAGTCATCCGAAACAGTTTATTTCTGATGCTGTCCGGGCCTTGCAGTTGGATGACCGGGGACGGTTATGGATTGGAACAGTAGAAGGGTTGCTGATTCTTCAACCGGATACGGAAAGTATTTCACCATATCGATTTTCTTATGATGATCCCTCTTCTTTGGGACATAATTCAGTACGTTCTCTTATGAGGGATCACCAGGGAGGAATGTGGGTAGGCACTTACCACGGAGGACTTAATTATTATCATGTATTGGCTCCCGACTTTCGTATCCTACAACATTCTGTCTGCCGCAATTCCTTGAGCGATAATACTATCAGTTGCATTGCGGAAGATCCTTTTAATAATAATCTTTGGATTGGTACAAATGACGGCGGGTTGAATCATTATGATAGGAGAACCGGGCATTTTACTTGTTATTCCGGTAAGGAAAACAAAACTAACTCCTTACGGTCGAATAACATTAAATGTGTGTTTCCCGAAAAAAGCGGTTCTGTTTATATAGGTACGCATAACGGAGGGATGAGCCATTTGGATGTGAAGACCGGGCGTATAAGTAATTATGATATTCCCGGTGCCGCGTCGTTGGGAAATAGCTGCTATTCACTGTTGGATGGAGAAGACGGCACCCTTTGGGTGGGTTCGATGGCTGGTTTGTATCGTTTTGATTATCAAACAAAAGAAATGTCTTTGCATCCTTTGGCTTTAAGATATTCTCAATTGAAAGGAGTGCTGGTCTCTACTTTGTTTCGTGATTCAAAACAGCGTATCTGGATTGGAACGGAAGAAAGTTTGTATATGTGTGCTGATGGAGAACTACATGTGATGACTGATTCGGCAGAGGCTTATTCTCTTGGGCTGATACAAGCATTGTGCGTATATGAAGACAGCAGCCATGCCATTTGGGTAGGTACTTCTTCCGGGTTGTATCGTTATAAAGAGGGAACTTCTTTCTCGTGGGAGCGTTATTCTATGAGCGACGGTTTGCCTAATGATTGCATTAGTGGTATTTTGGAAGATAAAAAGGGGCGGTTGTGGCTTACAACGAGCAGAGGGCTTTCTTGTTTTGATTTGCAAAAAAGGAATTTCTGCAACTATATCAAACAAGATGGTCTGCCGCATAATCAGTTTATGCAGTCGGCAGTATGCAGTTCAAGAGACGGCACTTTCTTTTTAGGTACTTTGAATGGAGTCGTTTTTTTCAATCCCGATCATTTCTCCGACAGTCCTTTTACCCCCAATGCGGTAATAACGGGATTGTCCATACAGAATCACCCCATAAGACAAGCAAAAGACGGAGATATTGATTTTTACCAAGCGGACAACGGAAAATTGCTGGGTGTCTCTTTTCCTTCAGAACTTAAAATGTTCAGAATCACTTTTTCTGTAATTACCTGTCAAACAGCCGTAACAAATTTGCGTATAAGCTGGAAGGTTACGATTCGGACTGGATTTATGATGTATGGGCGGGAAGCCGTGGGGTGAACTATTGGAATTTGTCTCCGGGTAGATATATTTTTAAAGTGAAGGCTTGTAGTGACAGTGGACAGTGGTCTGAAACACCAGCAGAGTTTTTTATTGATATTCTTCCGATGTGGTATCAGACGTGGTGGGCTAAAACTCTGTTCTTTTTCTTCATTCTTAGTGTTTTAGTTTTTATATTTTATTTCTTTATTGTTCGTGCCAAGATGAGAATGCAGGTACAGATTGAGCATATCGAACGGAATAAAATTGAAGAAATCAGCCAGGAGAAAGTTCGTTTTTATATCAATATGTCTCATGAATTGCGGACACCTTTAAGCCTGATATTGGCTCCGTTGGAAGAATTGCTGGGAGAGAAGAACTCTTTTGAGCCTGGCATACAACAAAAACTATCTTATGTTTATAAGAATGGGCAGAGGTTACTACATATTGTCAACCAGTTACTTGACTTTAGGAAGGCGGAGTCGGGAACATTACCTATTAATATAGTTTCAGGACCCGTTGAGAGTATGTCAATGAATGTATTCAATTTGTTTAAAGAAAATGCAAGGAAACGAGACATTAATTTTCATTTCAGTTCGGATTTGAAAGATGAATTACTTCCTGTCGACAGGATGTATTTGGAAACTATATTGATGAATTTACTTTCCAATGCGTTTAAGTTTACTCCTGATGGTGGAGAAATTTCATTATCCTTGTGGAAAAAGGAAACTGCTTACGGATTTACGATACGTGATAATGGCATAGGGATTCCTATAGAGAAACTTTCCCGTATTTTTGAACGCTTTTATCAGGTGGATGATAATCAGAAAGGTTCCGGCATTGGTTTGTCTTTGGTAAAATTGTTGGTAGATAAGCATCGGGGTACAATAGAAGTGGTGAGTGAAACCGGGAAATTTACAGAATTCAAAGTGGCTTTGCCGGCGGATATTCAGGTGTTTCCGGCTGAAGAACAAAGACAAGATAAAGAAGCATCACTCTCTTTATCTGAACCGATAGCATCTTTGGACATTTCATATATGGAAGAGATTATGCTCCCTTCTGCTGATCTGGAGAAACAAGATAGTGGGGAAGAGGAAGGGAGAGCGACTATCCTGCTGGTGGATGATAATAAGGAAATGGTTGATTATTTGAAGAATAATTTCAAATCGGAATACATCACATTGATAGCTGGAAGCGGGGAGGAAGCTTTGGAAATGATGAAGGAACAGAAAGTGGATTTAATTCTTTCTGATGTCATGATGCCGGGAATAGACGGTATTAAGTTATGTGAGATTGTGAAAAAGAATATGCAAACTTGCCATATTCCGGTTATTCTGTTGTCAGCGAAAGGTAGTCTTGAGGCGCAGACTGCCGGTATTCAGGCAGGTGCAGACGATTATATTCCCAAACCTTTCTCTATGTACCTCCTGAAAGGGAAGATTAATAATATCCTGAAGGCCAGGCAGCGTTTGAGATATTATTATTCCAGTACGATTGATATTGATGCGGCAAAAATGACTTCAAATAAACTGGATGAAGAATTTATTACCAAAGCTATTCAGACTGTGGAAGAAAACATCTCTGATGAGGACTTTACGGCTGATGATCTTGCGGAGAAACTCTTTATGAGCCGTTCGTCACTATACTACAAAATGAATTCTATATCGGGTGAACCACCGGCAAATTTTATTCGGCGAATACGTTTCAATATGGCCTGCAAATTATTGTTGGATGGTCATTACTCCATATCAGAAGTAAGCGCCATGGTCGGCTTTGCATCCCGGTCTTATTTCTCTACCAGTTTTAAAAAGTATATGGGATGCCTGCCTTCGGATTATGTGAAAAAGCAGAGAAAATAGTGTTCAGAAAGCTCTTCTGAATAAAATCTAAAAAACTTTGATAGTTTTTAGCACTCTTCTGGCAGTTATCGGACAAACAAAAAATGATACAAAACACTCTTTCGTTCTAATCCTCATATCTTAGCGGAGGAATTTAAAACCTCTAAAACAACGATAAGTATGAGACAAATGAAAAACATGAAAGTAGTATTGGCTACCTTGTTCGGACTCTCTTTTTCCTGGAATGTATATGCACAGCAAAGTGATATTAAAGATCAAGGATATGTGCATAAATCATCAACTTCTTATGAATATCCGACAGACCCGGCAGTACAGCAGAAATTAGACCAATGGAGAGATTTGAAATTCGGTGTACTGTTCCATTGGGGGCTTTATTCCGTGCCCGGTACTTTCGAGTCATGGCTGTTGTGCTCGGAAGAGAAATTTATTCCTCGCCGTACCAAAATCTTCGGTGATATGCCTTATGACGATTTCAAAAAGTGGTATTGGGGATTAAGTGAGTCTTTCAACCCAACAAAGTTTGATCCGGAAGTATGGGCGGATATTATGAAAAATGCCGGCATGAAGTATATGGTTTTCACCACCAAGCACCACGACGGTTTTTGTATGTTTGATACGAAGGAGACTGATTTCTCAATAGCTAAAGGACCTTTTAGAAACAATCCTTTAAAAGATGTGACTTATCATGTCTTTGATGCCTTCCGCCAGAAAGGATTTATGATAGGTGCTTACTTCTCCAAACCTGACTGGCACTGCAATGATTACTGGAGTAGAGACAGGGCAACACCAGCACGGAATGTGAATTATGATATCAAGCTGAATCCGGACAAATGGAAACGGTTTCAGGAATATACGGCTAATCAAATTAATGAACTGATGACACGTTATGGTCGGGTAGATCTTCTTTGGTTAGACGGAGGCTGGGTAAGAGCTCCCAAAGAAGATATAAAAATGGACCAAATCATAGATAAGGCACGTGAAAGCCAACCAGGGTTGATAGCAGTAGACCGGACTGTACCCGGGCGGAATGAAAATTATCAAACGCCGGAATTGACCATTCCTAAACAGCAATTGGATCATCCTTGGGAAAGTTGCATCACACTGACCAATCATTGGGGGTGGTGGAAAGACGCTCCATATAAATCTGCTGCCCAAGTAATCAACATTCTCGCGGAGATTGTAGCCAAAGGAGGTTCTTTGGTTTTGGGTGTAGGACCTACAGCAGAGGGTACTATCGAAGAAGAGGGGATACAGCGCTTGAAAGAGATAGGGCAATGGTTAAAAGTAAATGGTGAAGCCATCTATAATACACGTACTACTCCTGTCTATCAAAGTGGGAATATTTGGTTCACGGCCAATAAAGATGGAAAAACACTATATGCTATCTGTGCGCTGCCGGAGAATATGGAATTACCGCAAAAAATTGGTTGGGAGGGAAATGAACCTGCCGGCAAAATGGTATTGCTTCAAACCGGTCGTAGCGTAAAATATCAGACCAAAGACGGCAAAGTGACAGTGACCCTGCCGAAAGGATTGAAGAAAGAATCGCTGGTTTTCAAATTTAAGCAGAAATCGTATTAGCACTTTTTGTTTAACTATTTAATATTATCAAAGTATGAAAAACATCTTAACAGGTTGTCGCATGCGGAAATTTTTATTTATTGCCGTATGCATCAGGTCGTCTTTGTGGGGGGAGGTTTGTTATTCCGCAGAGACGGGTCGGGTTTGGTCGGACAGTGACACCGGCAAAGAGTGGGTAAATTCCGCTTTGCAACAGAACAATAGTATAAAGGTAACAGGGATCATTACGAGTGAGAGTGGCGAACCTATTATTGGTGCTACTGTACAAGTGAAAGGAACTTCCACAGGAGTTATCACAGATATTGACGGTCGTTATACAATTACGGTACCTGATGGAAATTCTATTTTATCAGTTTCATTTATCGGTTATCAATCACAAGAAATAAAAGTAAACTCCCGAAGGGGAATTAATGTACGTTTGCAGGAAAATGTCCAAAGTCTGGATGAAGTAATGGTTGTTGCTTATGGTGTGCAGAAGAAGGCCACATTGACCGGTGCTATATCGAGTGTCGGTACAGAGGCTTTACTGAAATCGCCTAGTGCCAGTGTTACCAACTCTTTGGCAGGGCAGTTGCCCGGAGTTTCTTCTATGCAGGCAAGTGGACAACCGGGAGCTGACAATGCGAAAATATTTGTACGTGGTGTGGGGTCATTGACAGAAGGAGGAGCTTCTCCGCTTATTCTTGTGGATGGTGTAGAGCGTTCTTTCTATCAGATGGACCCTAATGAGATAGAATCTATTAATGTTTTAAAAGATGCTTCGGCTACAGCCGTATTCGGTGTACGTGGTGCAAACGGAGTTATATTGGTTACTACTCGCCGAGGGGAAGAAGGAAAAACTAAAATCTCGGTTAGTTCGAATGTCGGCATCCAGATGCCTACACGCATACTGGATGTGGCAGACAGTTATACAACCGCTTCTCTATTCAGAGAGGCTCAACGTAATGACGGAGTTGCCGATGACCAACTGGCTTTCTCGGAGTATGATATGGAACGTTTTCGTTTGGGAGATGAGCCTATTCTATATCCTAATGTGAACTGGTATGATTATTTGATGAATAAGGCTTCTGTTCAAACTCAACATAACGTCAGTATTTCGGGGGGAACAAAAGACATCCGTTATTTTGTATCGTTAGGCTTTTTGTATCAGAATGGTTTATTTAAACAATTGGACGGGCTTGATTATAACAACAATTACAGCTATACCCGTTATAATTATCGTGCCAACCTCGATGTAAACCTTACACGTACCACTACATTAAAATTTGGTATGGGCGGAATTGTTGGTAACCAGCGTGACCCGGGAGGTAGTGGCAATGTATGGAAACAACTTACATGGTCGTTGCCATTCTCGTCTCCGGGAGTTGTTGATGGAAAAAAAGTGGTGACACAGAGTACACGTTTTCCCGGAGTTAAAATGGAGAATCAAGTATTTAATGGATTTTATGGATACGGTTATGACCGCAAAGTCTCAAATAATATGACATTCGATTTGAATCTGTCTCAAAATCTGGATTTTATAACAAAGGGGCTTTCTATTGAAGTGAAAGGGGCGTATAATACAGATTATTCTTACATTAAAACCGTAAGGGGACATGTGGAAACGTATACTCCTTTTTATAAATCCGAAATAGACGGTTCAGGTCTTGATGTGAAAGATCCTGATTTTGATAAGAGTCTTGTGTATCGGATCACAGGAGAGAATATGATGAAAACGTATGGAACGGGAAACACAAGTCGTGCCCGTGACTGGTATGTGGAAGGAAGTATCCGTTATAATCATAAATTCGGGGAACATAATGTTGGAGCTCTCTTGCTATATAATCAAAGTAAAAAGTACTATCCTAATTATCCTAATAAGTTTTGGGATATTCCGACTGCTTATGTTGGTTTAGTAGGTCGTTTGACTTATGATTATAAATCAAAATATATAGCGGAATTTAATATTGGTTATAATGGTTCCGAGAATTTTGCGCCGGATAAACGTTTTGGTACATTTCCTGCAGGTTCTATCGGCTATGTAATAACGGAAGAGAAATTTATTCCCAAAAACGATTTCTTGACCTATCTGAAAGTGCGTGCTTCTGTAGGGTTAGTTGGTAATGACAACATGTCTAGTAATCGTTTTCTTTATTTGCCGGACTCTTATTCTATAAATAATTCTGATTGGCTTCAGCAAGCCTATCAGGATAAGAACGGGTATATCTTCGGCTTGACAAATATGGCCTATCAGACAGCAGCGAAAGAACTCATGCTGGGAAATTCGAATGTAACTTGGGAAACAGCTTTAAAACAGAATTATGGTATAGATGCTTATTTCTTCAGTGACCGTTTGAAGCTGACAGTAGATTATTTCCGGGAAAATCGTCGTGATATTCTGATACAGCGTAGTACTGTCCCTTCTTTGATTGCAATGAATGGTATATTGCCTGTGGTTAACTTGGGTGAAGTCAATAATCACGGCTACGAGGTGGATTTAAAATGGAATGACCATATTAGGGATTTTTCATATTATATAAATACAAATATCTCTTATTCCAAGAATAAAATTATTTATCAGGATGAAGTAGAACCGAACGAACCTTATATGTGGCGCACCGGGCATGAAGTGGGAGCCCGTTTCGGATATCTGGCACAAGGATTCTATAATGAGGATGACTTTGATGCGGATGGTAATGTTCGTGCGGATCTGCCGCAACCGCAAGGGAAAAAATACCCCGGTGATATTAAGTTTGCAGATTTGAATGGTGATAATATAATTGATAATGACGACCAGACCAAAATAGGAAATCCTAAACGTCCGGCTTACACTTTCGGTTTAAATTTGGGTGGAGAATATAAAGGCTTTTTTGCTTCTATGAATTGGACTGGAGTGGCACAGTGTGATATCGAGATGGCGAATGCTTATAAGCGTCCTTTCTATGAGGGACAGGTACTCTATCAATATAAGGCTGACGGGCGTTGGACACCCGAAACTGCAGCAACGGCTGTGTATCCACGTTTGTCCGTTACGAGTTCGACCAATCAGGAGACATCAAGTGTATGGCTAAAAGATGCCTCATACATAAAGCTCAAAAATCTGACGATTGGATATAATATCACTCAGCAGAAAATTTTAAAAGCAATCGGTGCCTCTAAGTTGACCGTTCAATTTACCGGCTATAATCTTTTGACATTTGACAAATTAAAAGTTTTTGATCCCGAAGGAGAATTGACACGTGATACGAATACATATCCTATTATGAAAATCTTCAGTTTGGGAGTGAATGTAACTTTTTAAAATGATTATTATGAAAAACAAAAGTTTAATTATTTTAGGCGGGCTTCTGGCTAGTTTATTCATCGGATGTGAAGACCTGAAGTTCGGTGATAATTTTTTGGAGAAGCCTAATAGTGACGATGTATCTATTGATACCGTGTTTTCTTCCAAGAAATATGCGGATCAGGCCATGAACCAGTTTTATAAAAGTTTGTGGGATTTTATGCCTACTTTGAGGGGCTGTCATCCGGAGGGGCTTATTTTGGACGGATACACTGATATAGGATATGCACAACCAATCTCATGGACGCGTGGAGACTTTAATTCTTCTTCCAGTTGCATCAACTTTCCTTATTTCCCTTTTCATTCACAGATTACTGAAGTAACGGGAAATCCTTCTTTTGGTATCCGGAAAGCTTATATCTATATTGAAAATGTAGATAAAGTTCCCGATATGACTGATGATGAAAAGCGTATCCGAAAAGCGGAAGCTAAAGTAGTCATTGCTTTTCACTACACTCAAATGATTCGTTTTTATGGTGGTATGCCTTGGATAGACCATGCGTATAAGGCTGATGAAATACTTCAATTTCCTCGTTTGACGTTGGAAGAAACTGTCAATAAAACAGTGGCGTTGCTGGATGAGGCGGCAACCGATTTACCTTGGTATACAACAGCAGAGGAATATGGACACATGACGGCGGCTGCCGCTAAAGCGTTGAAATTTCGTTTACTCTTGTTTGTTGCCAGTCCATTATTTAACAATAAGGCACCTTACTATGACGGACAAGCGGCTACTGAACTTTTAAGTTGGTATGGAAATCAGCAGGATAGTCGTTGGGAAGCTGCTTTGGAAGCAGGAAGGGAGTTTTTGCGTCTGAACAAAAAGAATAATGATTATTATCGGATTGAAAATACAGGGAATCCCAGAGAAGACTATGTAAACGGTTATTTTACCAAGGGCAATCAGGAAGTTGTGATGGCTTCTTTCCGTTGGGGAACCTATGATGGTGTAGATAAGCCGTTCCGTATGTATGAATCCGGCTATGGTATCCCGCGTGGAAATTATGCGGATATGTTTCAATGGAAAGATGGTTCTACGTTTGACTGGAATAATCAGACCCATCGTGCACATCCGTTTTTTGATGAAAAAGGGCAACCGAACCGTGATGTGCGTTTATATGAAAACTTGCTTGTAAATGGTGATAAATGGCAGGGACGGACAGCAGAAGTTTATAAAGGTGGACGTGAAGGATATGGTTCGGGAAGTTCTGTGCAGAAGAAAACTCAATTTGGTTATGGATTTCGTAAGTTTATTCGAGATAAGAAGAATGAGATGAAAGGTAAACCCTACTCATGTCCCTTAATTCGTATGCCTGAAATTTATTTGAGTATAGCTGAAGCTATGAATCAATTGGGAAAGGCTAATGTACCCGATGAATTTGAAAAGACCGCTTATGATTATCTGAATCTGGTATGTGAACGGGCAGGGTTACCGTCAGTAACTTCTGCTAAAGTGCCGCAAGGTGATGCGTTGCTGAACTACTTATTGGATGAACGTGCCCGTGAATTCGGACAGGAAGATATTCGCTACTTTGATATGATACGTCATAAGAAAGGAGCTGAATGGGCTACACGTCCTATGGAAATGTTGGAAACGACGAAGGTGGGAAGTGGCTTCGAGTATACAGTGAGTACGCGTGACGATATTAAATATTATTGGAATGAATATTGGTATTTATTGCCATTTCCTGTGACTGAAATCAATAAGAAATATGGATTGATTCAAAATCCCGGCTGGTAATAAGGTTAATTAAACGATTTGATTATGAATAAATTATTATTTACGATAGGCTTGTTATTCATCTCTTCGGTAAGCCTGATGGCGCAGGAGATGATGAATGGCATTGTGAAAGATGTCTCCGGTAAACCTCTTTCGGGTGTAAAGGTGTCAAAGGTAGGAGCATTCAGAAATAGCAATGTTACTAATGAAGACGGTTTGTTTTCACTCCTGTTGGAGGAAGGCGATTATATTGAACTAAATTATGCGGATATAGCTATCAAACGGATTAAGGTCACAGGAAATACTTTGGATTTGGTGTTTGATATCAAGAAAGATGCCGTTGTTGACTTGGGATTCCTAAAACGGACAGAAGATACCCAAACCCAATCTGTGACTGCTATTTATGCAGACTTGTTAGAAAAGAATGCGACTTCTCCCGATCGGATGAATAATGCACTTTTCGGATTGATATCAGGGCTTCATCTGACTCAAACAGTTGGCTGGGGTGCTAATGCTGTCATGAATATACGTGGCCGTGGTGGTTTGGGTAACGGAGAACCCTTGGTATTGGTGGATGGATTTGAACGGGGATTGACTAATATGACAATAGAAGAAATAGAGTCCGTCCAAGTTTTGAAAGATGGTGCCGCTACGGCTTTGATGGGTGCCAGAGGAGCTAATGGGGTAATTTTGGTGAATACCAAAAGAGGTATGTATAATTCGTTTGATGTGGACGTGAACTATCGTCATGGTTTTGATTTCCCGATCAACCGGCCGGAAATGGCAGATGCTTATACCTATGCCATGGCACAGAACGAAGCACTGTATTATGATGGCTTGCCGTTGCAATATACGAAAAGAGATTTGGAACGATTTAAGGATGGAACAAGTCCGAATTATCATCCGAACGTCAACTGGTATGAAGAAGGTACGAGGAATTTCAGCGAAAATAACCAGTTTAATGTAATGATGCGGGGTGGTGGAAAAAGAGTACGCTATATGGCATTGTTGGATTATAAGAATAAGTTTGGTTTGTTGAATGAAGATTATACTCACTATTCAGACCGTTATAATTCTCAAATACGGACTTATGAGCTAGGGCTGCGTATGAATTTGGATGTGGATATTACTTCCAGTACCAAAATGAAGTTTGGTTTATATGGCATTATCGGAGAAGATAAGCGCCCGAATACGGATATTAATACAATCTTCCAGAATTTTTATAAAGTACCTGCCGCTGCGTTTCCGGTGAAGACTTTGAATAATAATTGGGGTAGTAATACTCTTTTTAAGATGAATCCGATTGCGGCTATTGCAGATGTGGGATATGTACAGGAAAATCGCCGTATGTTGGAAACTGATATGCGGATTACTCAAGATTTCTCTATGTTCCTGAAAGGGTTGAGTGCAGAAGTGGCTGTCGCCTATGATAATACTGCCACTTTTCAGGATATAGGAAGTAAGACTTATAAGTATGAAGTCGGTTATTTGTCGGAAGAGGGACTCCCTGTAAGTGAAATTTATGGTGCGGATAGTAAGGTACAAGTAAGTAAGTCGGCATTGTCTGCCCAATTGATACGTGCTAGCGTTGAGGCTAAATTAAATTATGATTATACATCAGGTAAGCATCAATTGTCGGCTTCGGCTGTCTATCGGCAGGATATGAAAGAACCGTTAGAAAATAACGCATCTTACTATCGGCAGAATGTGATGGGTTTTGTCGGTTATAATTATAACAACCGCTATATGGTAGATGTGGTCGGCAACTATTATGGTACAAGTGTTTTGTTGAAAGGAGATAAGTTCCGTTTTTATCCGGCTGTTTCTGCCGGTTGGAATCTGGCTAATGAAGATTTCCTGAAAGGGGCTTCCAATTTGGACTTGCTAAAGCTTCGGGCTTCCTGGGGACGTTCTGCGGTAGATGAACTAAGCTATGGATTGGGTAATTATTTCTGGACAGGAGGTACGGGATATCCTTTTGGGGATGGTATGACAACTGTTAATGGTCTGAAAGAACAAAGATTGCCTGTATATGGCTTGAATCTGGAGACTGCTGATAAATATAATGTGGGAGTAGACTTGCGTTTATGGAAGAACTTCACAGCAACGGCAGAGGTGTATTATGATCACCGTACTAATATTCTGGTCGCTAATAATAATGTGTCTGGCATTTTAGGCATCGAACCGTCGAAAGCTTGCATTGGTGAGGTAAAGAGCCGTGGTGTAGAATTAAGTTTAGGATGGAGTGGACAACATAAAGACTTCAATTATTTTGTAAATGCAAATTGGGCATTGAATGATAGTGAGATTGTTGAAAACGGACAGGCCTATCAACCTTACGACTATTTATATACACGCGGACATAAAGTCGGGCAACTGTTTGGATTGGAAGCTATTGGTTATTTCCGTGACGAAGAGGATATTGCCAAGAGTCCGGAACAAACATTTTCGGTGGTTCGCCCGGGAGATGTGAAATATAAAGACCAAAATGGAGATGGAAGAATAGATAGTGAAGACCGGGTAGCAATTGGTAAATCTACGACTGTGCCTGAAATGGTTTTCGGATTGAATCTCGGCTTTGAATACAAAGGGTTTGGGATAGATATGGTTTTCAATGGAGTAAGTGGGTTGACCAAACAATTAAATGTAGCCAATGTGCATCAACCATTGCGTAATGGTAATACTAATATTGCAACTTGGTATTTAAAAGATAAGATTCGTTGGACAGAAGCGATGAAAGATGTCGCCAACGTGCCCCGTCTTTCTACATTGTCAAATGAGAATAATTATCAGACTAGCACACAGTGGATTGAAGATGGTTCATTCTTGAAATTACGTAATCTGAATGTCTATTATAACCTGCCGCAGAAATGGGTGAAAAAGATAAAATTAGATAAACTTCAGATTTATGCTAAGGCGCAGAATGTATTTTCTATAGATAAGATTGATTATTTCAATTGTGAAGATTTGACATTGGGGTATCCGGATTTATTCTCTGTATGTCTGGGCCTGAATATTAATTTTTAAATAAAGATAGTTATGCGAAATATAAAGAACTATGTAGTAGCGGCTTTCGCTCTGTTTTTATTGGACGGATGTGATTTTCTTGATTACGATGAAACTAGCGGAAAAACTAAGGAAGAAGCCTACAGCTATTTTAATAACATGAACTCATCAGTAGCTTATGTATATAGTTTCTTGCCGACTGATTTTGGGAGAGTGAATGATGCGATGATGGAATCTGCTACGGATAATGCTGTCTATACTTGGGAGAATAATAGTATTTATTATATAGCCAATGGAATATGGAGTCCGCTAAAGCGTGTTGATGATGGTTGGAACTTTTGGAACGGAGTTCGTAGCGCCAATTTATTCCTTGAAAATTTTGATCCGAAAGTGCTTGAACGTTTTCAGTATAATGAAGATTATGATGAAATGATAGAAAAAGCTTCCAAATTCTCTTTGGAGGTACGTTTCTTACGTGCGTTTTATTTATTTGAATTGGCTAAGCGCTATGGAGATATTCCTTTGATAACACGTACTTATACGCAGGAAGATATTAATTCTGTACGCAAGACTTCGTTTGCGGAGGTAGTAGATTTCATAGCAAAAGAATGTACGGAGATTACCCGGGAAGGCGGGCTGCCGGAAGATGCTGTCAGGGGAGAGACAGGTCGGGTGACCAAAGGTGCGGCATTGGCTTTAAAATCAAGAGCTTTGCTGTATGCAGCGAGTGAATTACATAATCCCGGTCATGAATTGAAAAAGTGGGAAGCGGCAGCTAAAGCAGCTTATGAGGTTATTAACATGAATAAATATCAATTGCCTAAAATTGCAGCTGACCCTTTGTATTCGGATTTAGGTGGCAATGAGATTTTGAAATCTAAGCAGTTAATTTTTGAACGCCGTGCCACTGCGACTACCAGTGATTTTGAATCGAGAAATGAACCGATGGGATATGAAGGTGCAGAAGGTGGAAATACTCCTACGCAGAATTTAGTAGATGCTTATGAAATGAAGGATGGAACTCCATTCGATTGGAATAATTCGACCCATGTGGCGAATATGTATTATGATGCTGCCAATAAGCAGACCCGTGATCCCCGTTTGTATTTAAATGTACTAACTAATGGTTCTATGTGGCAGAAACAAAAGGTGGAAACCTTTGAAGGTGGTAAAAACAAGGTATTGGACGGCTCCACGAAAACTGGTTATTATCTGCGTAAGTATATGAATCCGTCTGTATCACTTGATCCGGACAAACCGAATAAATTGCATCATCATTATGTTTTGTTCCGTTATGCTGAAATATTATTGAATTATGCAGAAGCTATGAATGAGTGGAAAGGTCCGGATGAAACAGCAGAAGGATGTCCATTGACGGCACGTCAAGTTTTGAATATGATTCGTGATTGCGCTGATATGAAACACATAGATGCGAACGGAGCGGATTTTACAGCCAAGGTTCGCAATGAACGTCGCATTGAATTGGCTTTTGAGGGACATCGTTTTTATGATATTCGCCGTTGGAAGATAGCGGGTTTGGATGAAGTAAGAAATATTTATGGAGTAAAGATAACAAAGAACAGTACTTCTCTGTCTTATCAAAAGGTGCTGTTACAGCAAATGTACTGGGACGATAAGATGTATTTGTTCCCTTATCCTCAAAATGAAATTTATATGAATCCGGATTTGGGGCAAAACCCGGGATGGAATAATGGTAATTAATTCAAATAGAGATCGTATGAATTCAAAAATATTTAGTTTGTTTGTTTTGCTGGGGCTGTTAATGACCGCATGCAATGATGATAAGATTATTTTCTTTGAGAATCATGTAAAGGAAGAAAATAATGCTGGAGGTGATGCATTGGTTCCGAGACTTTTTGAAGTAATCAATCTTGATTATCCAGGTTTGGAAAAAGTGAAAGCATATTGTGAAAAGAAAGATTATAATTCGGCTACTTCTGAATTGTTGGAATACTATCGGAATAGGGAGGATGTTATCAATCCTAATATAAATCTGAATCAGACCTCTATTGGTGATTTCAATAAAAATATAGCTGATCAGGCTTTGGAATATCGTTTCTATATAAAAGATAAATATGAGTCTAAAGATGCAGCAGGGAAAGAAACGTATGTACTATTTAAACAGGATGATGAAATAAACTGGAATTATGTTCCTGACAAGTATAAGGGAGATGCTGAATTTGTTTATCAGTTGCATCGTCACCAGTGGATGATACATCAGGCTAATGCGTACGTGGTTACTCATGATGAGAAATATGTCAAATCATGGATAGAAGTGTATGGTGACTGGCTGAAAACGTTTCCTTGTCCTGAAGGGAAAGTGGATAAAAACAAAAATGTGGAGTGGTATGGGCTTCAACCTGCTCATAGAATACAAGCGCAGCTTGATATAATGTCTTATTTTATTCAATCGGAGAATTTTACTCCTGAATGGCTTTCTACATTTTTAGTTGCACTGTCGGATGGAGTGGAATGTATCCGTAAGAATTATTATAAAGAGACTAATATTCTTATTACCCAAGTGGAAAGTGTCGTTTCTGCCGGAATATTAATGCCGGAATTTAAGAAAGCAGGAGAATGGTTGAATGAAGGTACAGCGAAAATCACTGAACAGGTGGAATCACAATTCCTGGATGATGGAGTACATGTAGAATTAACTCCGGGCTATCATATAGAGGCTGTTTATGCTTGCAATAAGCTTTATAATATGGCACAAGTTAATAATAAAGTTGGGTATTTCCCGACCAATTATGTCAGCTTATTGAAGAAAGCCGCCCGTTTCGTGATGGATATTACGTATCCCGATTATTCCTTTGATAATTTTAATGATACTGGAGCCAGTTCGTGGACTAAAAGTGTATTGTTGGGTAATTTCCGTAGATATATGGCTATGTTCCCTGATGATAAAGAAATCGAATGGATGGCAACCGAAGGGAAACAGGGAGAGCAACCTAAGGAATTGATTCAGCTCTATAAAGATGGAGGTTATTATATGTTGCGCAGCAAGTGGGCACCAGATGCAATAATGATGGTTTTGAAAAATAACAATAATCCCAAGAACTATGTGCACTGTCAGCCGGATAACGGGACTTTCAGTCTATATCGTGACGGACGTAATTTCTTACCGGACGCAGGCTTCTTTACTTATGGAGGAGATGCTGCAAGTGATGCTTTGCGTAAATCATATCGGGCAACAACCATGCATAATACGATGACAAAAAACTCTGCTACTATAGCAGATGGTTATATGAACGGAAAATTTCTGATACAAGATAGCAAGGATGATATTGATGTGCTTGTTACGGAGAATAAGTCTTATGGTGACTTGACACATCGTCGTGCCGTATTCTTTGTGAACAAGACATTTTTTGTTTTGGTAGACGAGGGATATGATGCCGGCAAAACTACTCCTACGGTTGATTTGACTTTCAATTTGGGTGATGCGGGTAAAGTTGTTATTGACGACAACAGTGCAAACTTTCAGTATGGTGCTTATACAAAATTTGGAGATAATAACAATATGCAGTTTAAGACGTTTGTTGAAACAAATGTCGGATATACTCCTAAATGGAACACTAATTACTCGTCTAGTAAACAGAATGAAAAAACACTTCAACGCAAATGGTATCGGGTGAGTATAACTAAACCGATGGGAGGTGCGGCACGTTTTATTACTGTAATTCATCCGTTTACGAATGAGACTGATCGTGCAAGCT
>OHFN01000703.1_pt1 | contig 19985 bp, 16 predicted proteins | sample 1567571 | NCBI WGS metagenome assembly OHFN01 (sample SAMEA3879533, study PRJEB24766) | human gut metagenome | biome: human-associated habitat; feature: feces | place: USA | collected 1985/1987
AGAATAATCTCATTAATCCTCGCATATTCTTCTGCTCCTTGCCCCCGACGATTTATCTTCCTCACTCCCTTACCGGTTTTTCTGTCAAAAATAAAAATATCCCCATCATTATTCCTATTTGTCGCCAATATGTATTCTTTTCCCACATCCTGCACCAGACCTTGTGTAAGGAACTCGTCAGTGGTCTCCAACGCAACATATTCTACATCCATAAAGTCCTGAAGAATCAATTCTTTTTTAGGATAACTTTTCGAAACGTCAACAATGATTAAATCATTGTTTGACTGTATATTTTCTCCACACCCCGCTAATACCACCAACAGAATGACTGCTAAAATCGTTTTTGTTTGTTTCATTTCAGTTATTGTTTATTTGATAAAGAAGAACCTGTTTAGGATAACTTTTCGAAACGTCAACAATGATTAAATCATTGTTTGACTGTATATTTTCTCCACACCCCGCTAATACCACCAACAGAATGACTGCTAAAATCGTTTTTGTTTGTTTCATTTCAGTTATTGTTTATTTGATAAAGAAGAACCTGTTTAGTCCCTATGTTTGTAATTGAAAAATAGTTTGCTATTAAAATAGCATAAGCCGTGAGTATTATTATATTTGATTAAGGAATTACCAAATAACTAATATTCAAAACTTATGCTAATGCAAAGAAACGAATTAAATTTTTCGGGGCAAAAGATTTATGTGGGAATTGATGTGCATCTAAAAAGCTGGAGTGTTACTATTTTGACAGAGCATCTTCATCATAAGACTTTTACTCAGTCTTCTTCGCCCTCGGCTTTAGTTCATTATTTAACCCACAATTTCCCCGGTGGTATGTATCAATCCGCTTATGAAGCCGGCTTCAGTGGCTTATGGGCTCATTATGAACTAGTAAAAATGGGAGTGAATAATATCGTAGTAAATCCGGCTGATGTACCCAGTACCCAGAAAGAACAATTGCAAAAGACAGATCGGGTGGATAGTCGCAAGATAGCTCGTTCTTTACGTTCTGGCGAGTTGACAGGTATTTATATCCCTGCACTGAGTACTTTGGAAGCACGCTCTTTATTACGTAGTCGCAGTGCTATAGTAAAAGATTTATCTCGTATGAAACAACGAATTAAGTCCTTATTGATATTTTATGGCATCCCTTATCCCCCTGCCTTTGAGAAAAGTGCCACTCACTGGTCGAAACGCTTCATGAAATGGCTATCAGAGGAAGTCACTTTTTCTACATCTCAGGGGAAAGAAGCATTGTCTTTATTGGTAAACTCAGCTTGCGAACAACGTAAGTTGTTATTGGAAGCAACCCGTAAAATACGAGAATTATCCCGCACTTCCAGTTATGAAGAGCCACTGAGATTGATCCGGACAGTGCCGGGGATTGGCTTCATAACCGGAATGACATTCCTGACAGAAATAGAAGACATCAGCCGATTTAATAACTCTGATAAACTGGCGGGATATATTGGATTGATACCGACTTCACACGCAAGTGGAGAAAAAGAGGGTAAAGGAGAAATGACTTTCCGTGGACAAGCCCAGATGAAAAGCATGTTAATAGAGAGCTCATGGTTCGCTGCCCGTATAGATCCGGCATTATCAAGTTGCTTCTCAAGCCTGGTTCAACGCATGGAACCGAACAAGGCTATTACAAGAATAGCAAGAAAGGTATTGAACAGAATTTATTTTGTATTGAAATATAAAAAAGAATATGTATGCTCAGTGGTTAAGTAAGAAAGATCTTATAAACAACAAGTATATGAATGACCGCTAACAGGCTTTTGCAGCCAATAGGTCTGCTTTTTTTAGAATGCGGCATTTTCTCCTAGTAAACTGAAACAGGGACATGTAGTAAACCAAACGTTGATCTACTGATAGAAGGTTGTTTATATAGGACTTTTAAAACAAGAAGGAGAAGAAGACCTTAGATAAGAAGGTTTTCTTAGCCATAAGGCGATATCCGTAACAAACTAAAAAGGGACAGAGCAAAAGCCCCATCCCTAAATGGTGTTACGGTGTAACGCAGAGAGTGTATTGTTGGTAAGTTGCTCCTCAGCAGAGCTTACGTCCTCTTAAACTCTCTGAGTACAAAGTTAATCAATTGATATAAAAAATATTAATAATGCACACGGGATTTGGATTACAACATAGAAGAGCCTGTAAAAAAAATGGCTGAAATCTTTTTAATCTAAACTTTCCGTATCAGCCGAATAGTTTCTTTCTTTGAAGTAACCAAACTTTAAAAAAGATATATCAGACTGATTTTAAGGAAAGAGAGTGGCAATATATAACAAAAGTATTGAACCTGCAAGAAAGAAAGCGAAAATAAGATTTACAAATGATTTAGAATGCCATTTTTTATTTAGTGAAGACCGGCTGCCAATGGCATATGCTTCCTCTTGACCTCCCTAAGTGGCAGTTGGTTTACTACTACTATCGCAAATGGGCGACCTTGTTGGATTTTGACTTGCTATTAGAGAAATTCCCTAAAGACCTTTTTTCCCTGCGCAAATAAAGAAGAAAACAAATGGATTTCCCCTCTTATCATAAGCCCTTATAAACAAGACTATTACGGTCATTCATGCGATCTTTACTCCGGCCCGCATACCCGGATAAGATTCAGACCATCTTCGCTAAAGATACGAAGGAAAACAAAATGCTTTTATAGGCATAAACAAATAAGATAACAGATACATCACGCTATATGTCAAATAGTTACGTTTACTTTCTCTACTAAAACGAAGAGTGGAAAATGGAAGATCGAAATTCATTTTCCGTATGAAAAGCGTACAAAAGGTTTTAGAGTCCGCTGAAATCGCCCCTCAAATACCGGACAAAGTTCGGTTGCCACACCTTCGTTATCGAAATAACAGGCTCTAAGATTATTATGGAGGAAAACTTAAACCGGCTCTTAGATTAAATAAGGTAGCAACGGATTATATATACCCACATTATAAAAACAAATTATTAATCGTACTTTTGCAGGTTTATTTCTGACATTTAGTCATTTATACAATAGAAGTAAGTTATTTGGAATAGACCGCTTTCTTTTTTATAGACCTTTCATTCTCTGTTTTTTCCAATTTTCTTTTGCCATTTTCCTTTTCTCATTTCCTTTTATTCCATGCTTTTTCCACTCTGTCAACTAAAAATATTATATTTGCACCTGATCTGCCATAGACAGGCACGACGGGAAACACATCAATAAAAGTTATGAATATAAAAAATCGTTTGATTATTATGAACTTCCTGCAATTCTTTGTATGGGGGTCGTGGTTAATTTCACTAGGTGGCTATATGGAAAGAGGCCTCCATTTTGAAGGTGGGCAAATCGGAGCCATTTTCGCAACAATGGGAATCGCATCCATTATCATGCCGGGAATAACAGGCATTATAGCCGACAAATGGTTCAATGCCGAACGCCTTTATGGTATTTGCCACTTGCTGGGAGCCGGCTGCTTGTTCTACGCTTCTACCGCCACCGACTATAGTCAAATGTATTGGGCCATGTTACTCAATCTAATGGTTTACATGCCTACTCTTTCGCTCGCCAATACTGTTTCGTACAATGCACTCGAACAATATAAATGCGATTTAGTAAAAGACTTCCCGCCTATCCGTGTATGGGGAACCATCGGTTTCATTTGTGCTATGTGGGCAGTGGACCTTACCGGATTCAAAAACTCCAGTGCTCAACTTTATGTCGGAGCAAGCTCAGCATTACTTCTCGGACTGTATTCTTTCACTCTGCCCCCCTGCCCCCCTGCAAAAAATCAGAGCAAAACCCTATTGTCTTCTTTCGGTCTAGATGCCCTCAGCCTATTCAAAAGAAAAAAGATGGCTATCTTTTTCTTTTTCTCGATGTTGCTGGGTGCAGCCTTGCAAATCACAAATACATATGGTGATGCATTTTTGGGGAGTTTCGCCAAAATACCCGAATTTGCCGACTCTTTCGGTGTCAAGCACTCGGTAATCCTGCTGTCCATCTCACAAATGTCCGAGACACTGTTTATCCTGGCCATTCCTTTCTTCCTGAAGCACTTCGGAATCAAACGTGTCATGCTCATCAGTATGTTTGCCTGGGTATTCCGATTCGGACTGTTTGGCTTTGGTGATCCGGGATCAGGCATCTGGATGCTGATTTTATCAATGATAGTATACGGTATGGCATTTGATTTCTTCAACATTTCCGGTTCTTTATTTGTTGAATTGGAAACCAAACCTGAGACAAGGGCCAGTGCACAAGGTTTGTTCTTCATTATGACAAACGGATTGGGCGCTGTCATCGGAGGATATGCCAGTGGAGCTGTAGTGGATGCATTCTCTGTATATGAAAACGGAATGTTGGCAAGTCGCAACTGGCCGGCTATCTGGTTCATATTTGCAGCATATGCACTGGCTATCGGTATTTTGTTTGCAATTGTTTTCAGATACAAACATCAACCGGGAGAACTTAAGAAAGTGAACAATTAACAATGGATAAGAAAGTAGAATTACAGGTATTGAACATTTCTAACAGCCAGGCGCAGGTAGGTGCCTATGCAATGGTATTGGGAGAAGTAGATGGCGAACGGCAGCTACCTATTATAATAGGACCTGCCGAGGCACAAGCTACAGCCATTTGCCTGAAAGGAATAAAGGCCCCACGCCCGCTGACACACGATTTATTCTATTCGTGTCTGAATGTTTTGGGAGCAACTCTGCTCCGGGTACTAATATACAAAGCCAAAGAAGGCGTTTTCTATTCGTATATCTACTTTAAAAAAGACGAAGAAATTATTCGGATAGATGCCCGTACCTCGGATGCAGTGGCACTGGCCGTCAGGGCAGATTGTCCTATCTTTATATACGAATCTATTCTTGAACGCGAGTGTATACGGTTGACAGACGGGGACGAACGTCCCGATACTCCGGAAGAGGATGAAAACTCACGCACGGAGCCGGTCAGCATTATTTCTCTTGAAGAAGCATTGAATAAAGCCATTCAAGAAGAGAATTACGAACTGGCAGCCCGACTTCGTGACGAAATAAACCGACATAAATAAAAGACATGCACGTATTTTATACCCCTGATATACAAACCAGCACAGAACTTCCTGAAGAGGAAGCGCAGCACTGTGTACGTGTGCTCCGCCTGACAGCCGGAGATGAAATTAGTCTCACCGACGGAAAGGGAAACTTCTATCGGGCAGAGATCAGCGTGGCAGCCCATAAACGTTGCCTGGTGAATATTAAAGAAACAATTTACCAAGAGCCTTTGTGGGACGGACATCTGCACATTGCTATGGCACCCACAAAAAATATGGATCGTAATGAATGGTTTGCTGAAAAAGCAACTGAAATAGGGTTCGACGAATTAACATTCCTGAACTGCCGCTTCTCCGAACGGAAAGTAATTAAAACCGAACGCATTGAAAAGATATTGGTATCTGCCATCAAGCAATCGTTAAAAGCACGTTTACCGCGTCTGAACGAGATGACTGATTTTTGCACATTTATCGAAAAAGACTTTAAAGGGCAAAAGTTCATTGCCCACTGTTACGAAGGAGAGAAACCTTTACTGAAAGATGTCTTGACAAAAGGAGAAGATGCCCTGGTGTTGATCGGACCGGAAGGTGACTTCAGCGAAGAGGAAGTCAAGAAAGCAATCGAGAAAGGATTTGTCCCTATTAGTTTAGGCAAATCGCGACTGCGCACAGAAACAGCAGCATTGGTGGCTTGCCACACAATGAATATGTAATTTACAGAAATAAAAAAGATAGTAATTATGGTAAAACGAATGATTTCCCGACTTTCGGTACTGGCAGTACTGATCGTTTTCATGGCAGCCTGCTCCAAGAAAGCGGAATATATCCATGTGATTCCGGCCGATGCTTCGGCTGTTGCTTCCATTAATCTGAATTCTCTTGCCGACAAAGCCGGCTTGAATGATAAACAGAATGAAGGGATGAAACAAAAAATGATGGAAGCCCTGAAAAGCGGAATGAATGCAGCTGCTTTCCAGCAACTGGAAAAAATAATGAAAAATCCTTCTCAATCGGGGATTGATGTCAAAGCTCCTGTATTCGTATTTACTTCCAAGACTTTCATTAGTCCCACTATAGTTGCCAAAGTCAGTAATATCGAGGACTTGCGTGCTTCGCTCGACTTAATGGCCAAAGAAGGAATCTGCCAGCCTATAGCAGAAGAAGAGGGGTACAGTTTCACATCCTTGCAGAAGAACAATCTATTGGTCTTTAATGAAAATGCAGCAGTTTTGACAGAAGCCTACGGAACTTCTCAAATGGATGTTGCCAAACAAACCATCTCCACACTGCTCAAACAGACCGAAGAGAACAGTATCGCCTCAAACGGCAGTTTCCGGAAGATGCAGGATCAGAAAGGAGACATCAACTTTTTTGCTTCAATGGATGCGGTTCCCAAAATGTATACTCAACAAATCAGTCTGGGACTCTCTTCACAAATCGACTTGAGCGAAGTAAAAGCTGTGGGTAACCTCAACTTTGAGAAAGGAAAAATTGCTCTGCAGATCGAAACCTACTCGGATAATGCAGAGACGGATGCGTTACTGAAGAAACAGGCTCAAGCTGTTAAAAAGTTAAATACAACTTTCCTCCAGAACTTCCCCGAATCGACTCTCGCATTCTTAAATATAGGAGTCAATGGAGCAGCATTCTACGATTTGCTGTTCAATAATGAAGAATTCCGTAGAAACGTGTCTCTTGCGAAAGCCGATGAAGTAAAAAGTTTATTCGCCTCTTTCGATGGAGATATTTCCATCGGACTGATTAATGTAACCTTGAACAGTGTTCCTACTTTTGCTGCTTATGCAGATGCAAAGAACGGAAATGCCCTGAAAGCATTGTACGACAATAAGAAACAATTAAAATTAGGTAAAAACGAAGATATTATCCAATTGGGCGAAAACGAATATGTTTATAAGTCAAGAGCAACCAACGTATTCTTTGGCATCCGCAACAAGCAGATGTATGCCACTAATGATGAACTTCTGTACAAGACTATCAGCAAACCGGTAGAGAAATCAATCAAAGATGCCGGATATGTATCGGATATGAAAGGCAAAAATGTATTCTTTGTTATCAATATGGATGCTATTCTCGATCTCCCTGTTGTGAAAATGATGGCCGGATTCGGCGGCGAAGAATATCAAACTTATTATAAACTCGCTTCAAAAATTTCGTATATCGAGGCATTCAGTGACAGCGAAGGTAAGACCGAAACAGCCATTCTTCTGAAAAACAAAGACAACAATGCTTTAAAACAGATAGTAGACTTTGCCAAGCAGTTCGCCGGCATGTAATCTTCAACGTGTATGGACAGCATTCACCTACAGCAAACACTTCCCCAAGTGTTTGCTGACCGTAATTCGATAACTTCGGATGTATGGCATCGGAATCTTGTTTTCCATAAAGGAAAATCTTACCTGATCGAGGCTGCCTCCGGTACCGGTAAATCATCGTTGTGCAGCTACATCTACGGCTACCGAAACGACTATCAGGGAATCATCAACTTCGACGAAACCAATATCAAAGCATATCCGGTGAAGCAATGGGTGGAAATCCGGAAGCATTCACTGAGTATGCTTTTTCAGGATTTACGCATTTTTACGGAGTTGACCGCCATCGAAAACATCCGACTAAAGAATAACCTGACCGGATATAAAACCCGAAAAGAAGTATTATCACTGTTCGAAGCATTGGGACTCTCGGACAAACTGAACGTGAAGGCAGGCAAACTTTCTTTCGGACAACAACAGCGAGTGGCGTTCATCCGATCGCTTTGTCAACCTTTCGACTTCATTTTCCTGGACGAGCCCATCAGTCATTTGGACGACAACAATGCACGTATTATGGGAGAACTGGTAATGGAAGAAGCCGGAAAACAAGGGGCGGGAATCATCGTAACGTCCATCGGCAAGCATATCGAGTTAACGTATGACAGAATATTGAAATTATGAACAACTTAGTCTGGAAGCTGCTCCGTCAGCATATCAGCATCGGTCAGTTGACCGGTTTCTTCTTTGCCAACCTTTTCGGAATGGTTATTGTGCTACTCAGCGCACAATTCTACAAAGATGTAGTTCCCATCTTTACCGAAGGGGATAGCTTTATGAAGAAAGATTATATGACAGCTACTAAGAAAATCAGTACGCTGGGATCTTTTGCGGGCAAGAGTAACACTTTTTCGTCTGAGGAAATAGAGGAACTGAAGAAACAACCGTTCACCCGGAGCGTAGGTGCTTTCACTCCTTCGCAATTTAAAGTCTCCGCAGGATTGGGAATGCAGGAAGCAGGAATTCACCTTTCTACCGAAATGTTCTTTGAGGCCGTTCCTGATAAGTTTGTAGACGTCAGCCTCGATAAATGGCATTTTGATGAAAACACGCACACCATCCCTATCATCATTCCGCGCAATTATCTGAATTTATATAACTTCGGATTTGCCCAGAGCCGAAGCCTGCCTAAACTATCGGAAGGGTTGATGAGCCTGATCCAAATGGATATTCTGATGCGGGGCAACGGACGGGTTGAGCAATATAAAGGAAACATCGTCGGCTTTTCCAACCGGTTGAATACTATTTTGGTTCCACAATCTTTTATGAACTGGGCTAACCAAAACTTTGCACCGGATAGCCAGCCGGACCCTTCACGGCTGATTATTGAAGTAGACAATCCCGCTGATGCCTCCATTGCAAAGTATTTCCAACAAAAGGGTTATGAGACAGAAGACGGAAAACTGGACGCCGGGAAAACCACTTATTTTCTGCGTCTGATTGTGGGTATTGTCCTTGCAGTGGGACTATTTATCAGCATACTCTCTTTCTACATTCTGATGCTCAGCATTTTTCTGCTTTTACAAAAGAACACCGTGAAACTGGAAAGTTTGCTTCTGATAGGTTACAGCCCTTCAAGAGTAGCACTCCCCTATCAGATTCTTACACTAGGACTCAATGTTGTTGTACTGTTACTATCCGTCGGCATTGTTTCGTGGGCACGCACCTCTTATCTTATGACACTGAACCTGTTGTTTCCACAAATGTCTGTCGGATCTCTCTGGCCAACTTTCGCCATAGGTATATTTTTATTCTTATTGGTGTCTTCCATCAACGTTATTATACTGAAAAAGAAGATGTTGTCAATATGGATACACAAAGCATAGGAGAGATTAGGGCATAAAAAAAGGAGCAACGCCTTGCTCCAACCTTTGTTAACCTTAAATCTAATACTATGAAAAACACATTGCAAAGATACGTACTCTTTGGTTATCTGCAAATAATACAAGAAAAAAAGTATGTTTTATAACACCATTTAAGAGTTTAACACCTGCTTTTCACTTCCTTTTTCATATCTTTGTAACGTTATTAATAAAGATATGACCATGCCGGACTATGATCTGATTGCCATTCTTGGCCCTACCGCTTCGGGTAAAACCCCTTTTGCTGCCGCATTGGCCGCAGAGTTAAATACTGAAATCATCAGTGCCGATTCACGCCAAATCTATCGGGGAATGGATCTTGGTACAGGCAAAGACCTGGAAGACTACACTATTAACGGCCGACAAATCCCTTACCACCTGATAGATATTGCTGATCCGGGCTATAAATACAATGTATTTGAGTATCAACGTGATTTCCTGACAGCTTACGAGACTATTAAACAAAAAGGATGTCTCCCCGTTCTATGTGGAGGGACAGGCTTGTATCTGGAGTCGGTACTAAAAGGCTATCGCCTGATTCCAGTTCCCGAAAACCAAGAGTTGCGTGTACGCCTGGCCGAAAAATCATTGGAAGAACTGACTGCTATTTTAAGTAGTTATAAGACACTTCACAATTCGACAGACGTGGATACCGTCAAACGGGCAATCCGTGCTATCGAAATAGAAGAGTATTATGCAAAGACACCAATAGAAGAACGGGAGTTCCCACAACTGAACAGCCTGATTATCGGAGTGGACATCGACCGTGAATTGCGACGGGAGAAAATCACCCGCCGCCTTAAACAAAGACTGGACGACGGGATGGTTGAAGAGGTACGTCGTCTCCTGGCAGAGGGAATTCAGCCGGATGATCTGATTTATTATGGATTGGAATACAAATACCTGACTTTGTACGCCATTGGCAAAATGACATACGATGAAATGTTTACCGGTCTGGAAACTGCCATCCACCAGTTTGCCAAACGGCAAATGACCTGGTTTCGGGGAATGGAACGAAGAGGTTTCACCATTCATTGGGTAGATGCTTCACTCCCAATGGAGGAAAAGATTAACTTTGTAAAGCAGAAACTCAAAGAGTTTTAGTAACTTTGGCGAAGCTCTTAACCGTTTTTGTTTCATTTATCAGTTCGTCCCGCAAGTGTGGGTCCATGCGCCCGGCTACCCAAGCCCATCAGTCCGGGAACGGAGGCAGATGAGCCCTCAAGCGCAGGGCGAGTTAATGGATAAAGAGAAAGGTAATAAATAGCCTATGATAACCGGTTAAGCCAGTGCAAGTCCGTTGTTAATATATGAATGATCGGTCGTTTAACAAAAAGATCGGTCACCATACAGAGAAATTAGAAATAAAAGTACGAAATAATAAATATAATATCCATGAGCGTAGAACCTGGAAAATGGGGTGTAATCTACAATCCCAAAGCAGGCACACGAAAGGTGCAGAAACGGTGGAAAGAAATAAAAGAGTACATGGACTCTAAGGGAGTGTCATACGACTATGTGCAGTCCGAGGGTTTCGGATCGGTAGAACGACTCGCCGGTATTCTGGCCAACAACGGTTATCGCACCATCGTAGTAGTGGGCGGAGACGGTGCATTGAATGATGCCATTAACGGCATTATGAGTTCGAACGCAGAAAAAAAAGAAGAGATAGCCATCGGTATCATTCCCAACGGAATAGGAAACGACTTTGCCAGATACTGGGAATTGAATCTGGAATACAAACAAGCAGTAGACTGGATTATCAATAACCGCCGAAAGAAAATAGACGTGGGTTACTGCAACTTTTACGATGGCGAAAAACACCAACGACGTTACTTCCTCAATGCAGTCAATATAGGATTAGGTGCGCGTATCGTAAAAATCACGGACCAGACCAAACGTTTTTGGGGAGTAAAGTTCCTCTCCTATCTGGCAGCTCTCTTCCTGCTGATATTCGAACGCAAGCTTTATCGTTCACATCTCAAAATTAACGACGAACACATCCGCGGACGGATTATGACAGTCTGTGTGGGAAGTGCCACCGGATACGGACAAACCCCAAGTGCCGTACCCTATAATGGCTGGCTGGATGTATCGGTCATCTACCGCCCCGAGTTCCTGCAAATCTTGTCCGGACTGTGGATGCTTATTCAAGGACGCATATTGAACCACAAAGTGGTGAAATCCTACCGTACCCGAAAAGTAAAAGTATTGCGTGCCCAGAATGCCGCCGTCGACCTTGACGGACGCTTGTTGCCACGCCATTTCCCGATTGAAATAGGAATTATCCCGGAAGCAACCACATTGATTATACCCAATTGATAAAACATAAATGTTATGATAGAACAACTGAAGAACAATAAAACAGGAAATTTTTTCCTGTTAGCCGGTCCTTGCGTCATCGAAGGCGAAGAGATGGCTATGCGAATTGCAGAAAAAATAGTAAATATCACCGATAAACTGGGTATTCCCTATGTATTTAAAGGTTCATACCGTAAAGCCAACCGTTCTCGCTTGGATTCATTCATGGGAATTGGTGATGAAAAAGCGTTGAAAGTTCTCGAGAAAGTACACAATACCTTCGGAGTGCCTACCGTAACCGATATTCACGCAGCCGATGAAGCAGCCATGGCAGCCGATTATGTAGACATCCTGCAGATACCCGCTTTCCTCTGCCGACAAACGGACTTACTGGTCGCTGCTGCTCAAACCGGAAAAACGATTAATATCAAAAAAGGACAGTTCCTCTCTCCGCTTGCCATGCAGTTTGCAGCAGACAAGGTGATAGAGGCCGGCAACAAGAACGTTATGCTGACTGAACGTGGAACGACTTTCGGTTATCAGGACCTGGTCATCGACTACCGGGGCATACCGGAAATGCAATCTTTCGGTTATCCGGTCATCCTGGATGTAACTCATTCATTACAGCAACCCAACCAGACGAACGGTGTAACAGGCGGTATGCCGCAATTGATCGAAACGGTAGCCAAAGCCGGCATTGCCGTAGGAGCCGACGGTCTCTTTATTGAGACACACGAAAATCCGGCAGTAGCCAAAAGCGACGGTGCCAATATGTTGAAACTTGACCGGTTGGAAGGCTTATTGACTAAACTGGTGAAAATTAGAGAAGCAATCATGTGATTTACTTCCCGGTAATGCGACTGATAGAAAAAACAGTAAGAAGGTAATTCATCTCAGGAGATACTGGAAGTCCGGATTCTCAATACATAAATAGGATCTATGCGCTCTGAAACTCCTACGGTGAGTGGAACTTAAAAACAGTATAGCAATGAAACATTTATTCCGTGGTTTACTTTTGGTTGCAGTCATCTTATGCTGCAACTTCCAACAGGTCTTTGCACAGCAAATGCCGCCCATCCCTATCGACAAGAACGTACGTATTGGAAAGTTGGACAATGGTCTGACCTACTACATCCGTAAGAACAATCTGCCTGCCAACCGGGCTGACTTCTACATTGCCCAGAAAGTGGGTTCTATTCAAGAAGAAGAAAATCAACGCGGATTGGCACACTTCCTGGAACACATGTGTTTTAATGGGACAACTCACTTCCCCGGTGATGCCTTGAAGCAATATCTGGAGCGTATCGGCGTTAAATTCGGTGAAAACCTGAACGCATATACGGCTATCGATGAAACGGTTTACAATATCTCCAATGTACCCGTCAAAACTCCCGGTGCAGTAGACTCCTGCCTGCTGATTCTACACGACTGGAGCAATGACCTGACACTCGATCCGAAAGAGATTGATAAAGAACGCGGCGTCATCAATGAAGAATGGCGTACACGCATGAGTGCCATGATGCGTATGCAAGAGAAGCTTCTGCCAATGATGTATCCGGGTGACAAATACGCCCATAGCTTCCCCATCGGCACCATGGACGTAGTGATGAATTTTAAGCCGCAAACCTTGAGAGACTATTACGAAAAATGGTATCGTCCCGACTTACAGGGAATCGTCATCGTCGGTGATATCGATGTAGATGCCGTAGAAGCTAAAATCAAAACAATGTTTGCCGACATCCCTGCACAGCCTAATGCGGCAGAACGTATCTACTATCCCGTCGCAGACAATAAAGAACCGATTATCTGTATCTTGAAAGACAAGGAACAGCCTCATGTCCAAGTTCTACTCTTCAATAAACACGAAGCAGTTCCCGATAACCAGAAAGGAAATGTGGACTATCTGATACAGCAATACGCCAAGAATCTGATCAGCATTATGCTGAATGCACGTTTGAACGAACTGGTTCAGACAGCCAATCCACCCTATATTTATGCAGGAGCAGACGATAGCAACTTCTTTGTTGCCAAAACCAAAGATGCATTTCTGGGGATCGTGGTTTGCAAAGAGGACAGCATCGAAAATGGTATCGCCGCCATGCTCCGCGAATTAGAACGTGCCCGCCAATTCGGCTTCACCGAAACAGAATACAATCGTGCCCGTGCCGAATACTTGCGTCAGTTGGAATCTTCTTACAATGAACGTGACAAACAGAAGAACGAAAAGTATGTAAATGAATATGTCCGCCACTTTCTTGATAACGAACCTATACCGGGCATAGAGAACGAATATACAATCATCAACCAGATCGCCCCCAATATTCCGGTGGCAGCAATCAACCAATTGATGAAAGGACTGATTACAGACGACAATCAGGCGCTGGCCCTTTTCGCACCCGAAAAAGAGGATCTGAAACTACCATCCGAAGCCGCTATCGCAAAACTGCTGAAGGATGCAAAAACCGAAAAGCTGACTGCCTACGTAGATAAAGTATCAGACGAACCCTTGATGGCTGAAGCGCCGAAAGGTGGTAAGATTGTTTCGGAATCAAAAGACGACATCTTTGGAGCAACTACTTTGACCCTTTCTAACGGAGTAAAAGTGATTATAAAGAAAACTGATTTCAAGGCAGATGAAATCCGGATGAAAGGTGTCAGCCTGGGAGGTAGTTCCGTATTCCCGGATTCGGAAATCATCAATATAAATGGTCTGGATGCAGTCGGAGTCGGTGGTTTGGGTAACTTCAGTGCTGTAAACCTTGAAAAAGTGCTCGCCGGAAAGAAAGCATCGGTTAGTTACGATATCGCAAACAAGACCGAAAGCGTTTCAGGAAGTTGTTCACCCAAAGATTTCGAAACGATGATGCAACTCACTTACCTTACATTTACAGCACCGCGTAGAGACGATGATGCATTTGCCTCATATAAAAATCGTAATAAAGCCGCATTAAAGAATCAGGAATTGAATCCGAATGTGGCCTTCAGCGACTCTATCCAAGCCGGCATCTATATGAAACACCCGAGAATCATACGCATAAAAGCCGACATGGTGGATCAAATGGATTACGACAAGATTCTGTCTATGTATCAGGATCGCTTCAAAGATGCAAGTGACTTCACATTTATCTTTGTCGGTAACGTAGATGTAGAGAAGATGAAACCGGTAATTGCCGAATATCTGGGTGCGCTCCCCGCCGTTAACCGCAAAGAAACTTTCAAAGATAACAAAATTGAAATGCGTCAAGGCATTTACAAGAACGAGTTTACCAAGCAGCAAGAGACACCGAAAGCTTCCGTTTTCGCTTTCTACAACGGAGATTGCAAATATGACCTGAGAAACAACCTCTTGCTTAGCATGACAAGCCAGATTCTGGATTTGGTCTACACAGAAAAAGTACGTGAAGACGAAGGAGGTACATATGGTGTATATGTAGGCGGAACGCTACAAAAATATCCAAAAGAAAAAGCAATCCTGCAAATCATCTTCGATACGGCTCCCGAAAAGAAAGAGAAGCTGATGAAGATCATTTTCGGAGAAATCGATAACATAACGAAAACAGGCCCGTCGGAAGCCAACTTGAACAAAGTGAAAGAATATATGCTGAAAAAGCATACCGAAGACCTGAAAGAAAACAGCTACTGGCTGGGAAGTATCGACGAATACTTATATACCGGCATGAACCGCATGAATGATTATGAAAAGATAGTCAATAGCATTACGGTGAATGACATCCGGAAATTCGCTGACGACCTCTTCAAACAGAAAAATGAAGTGGAAGTGACAATGGTCAGCCCGGAAAAGAAATAATAAGACCTTGCAGCACGCAGATGATGCAACCCAAACAGATAAGAAGTTGTATTATCTGCGTGCTCTTTTTTGTCGAAACTTAAATAAAACGGTACCATGCTATTCAATGAACTACGCCTGCACGGCAAACTTGCAGCCAAACGACATCCGATGTACGAAAAGAATAAAATCGGCAAATACATCATGTATGCGTCCTTTATTTTCTGGGGTGCTTACTTTATATTTATTGGCATCGGTCTGGCAAAAGCCATCAGCACAGAAGTTCCCAATATGGAAGCCTATCATATTTTGAATAGTGGACTGATATTTGCGCTTGCCCTGGACTTTGTAATACGTTTCCCATTCCAAAAAACTCCTACACAAGAAGTAAAACCTTATCTGCTACTTCCGGTAAAACGAATCCGTATACTCGACTTTCTGCTTCTCCGCCACGGGCTCAGTTCTTTCAATCTTATCTGGCTGTTCCTGTTCGTGCCGTTCGCAGCACTCACAGTCTTTCCTTTTTATGGAATATCAGGAGTTCTCACTTACAGCATCGGCATTTGGTTACTGATGGTTTTCAACGGATATTGGTATCTGCTTTGCCGTACGCTGATTAACGAACATATTTGGTGGGTGTTACTTCCCATCGTTGTCTACAGTGGAATCGCCATCGCTATTTTTATTCCCAAAACGGGATTTATAAGTAACTTTTTCATGAACCTGGGAGAAGGTTATATCGAAGGAAATCTACTTGCTTACCTGGGTACATTGGCAGCCACTGTTCTGGTATGGTGTATCAACCGTAAAGTGATGACCGGTTTAATATACAACGAAATCAATAAAGTAGAAGACACAAAAGTAAAAACCGTATCCGAATACCGTTTCCTGGAACGCTTCGGAGAGGTAGGCGAATATATGCGTCTGGAATTGAAGATGCTTCTACGCAACAAACGCTGTAAGGCCTCACTCCGGTCGGTAGCAATGCTCGTAATCATCTTCTCCATCATACTGAGTTTCAGCAGTACGTATGACCACATGAAGAGTTTTGTCCAGGTATACTCCTTCCTTGGATTCGGTATGGTGATTCTGATACAACTTATGGGATTTGAAGGAAACTATATCGACGGACTGATGACTCGCAAAGAATCCATCAAAAGCCTGTTGACAGCCAAATATTATATCTATAGCTTGGCGGAAATCATTCCGCTGATCCTGCTGATACCGGCTTTTGTGATGGGAAAAGCCAGCCTGCTGGGTGCTGTCGCACTAATCTTTCTGACAACAGGTCCTGTCTATTGCATCTTGTTCCAACTGGCGGTATACAACCATAAAACCGTACCACTCAATGAAAGCATCACAGGCAAACAAAGTATGAATACCGGAATGCAGATGTTAATCAGTTTCGGACTTTTCATCGTACCAACCACACTCTATGGCACGCTCCCCATGCTGCTGGGACAAACATGGGCCTACATTGTCATATTAATCATCGGATTAGGCTTCACCTTGACCTCCCCTATGTGGATAAACAATGTATATGTCCGTTTCATGCAACGCCGTTACGAAAACATGGAAGGATTCAGAGATAGTAAATAACGATTCAACATTTATTTTATAGAAAAAGAATATGATTACCATACATAACCTCCGGAAAAACTTCGGCACCCAAACAGCCGTCGATATCGAGAATTATACAATCAATCAGGGAGAGATGGTCGGCCTGGTGGGTAACAATGGAGCCGGAAAAACAACTTTGTTCCGTTTAATGCTGGACCTGCTGAAAGCTGATACCGGTGAAATCATTATCAACGACATTCATGTGAACCAAAGCGAAGACTGGAAAAGTTTTACCGGTGCATTTATCGATGACGGATTCCTGATCAGTTACCTGACTCCGGAAGAATATTTCTATTTTATCGGTAAAATGTACGGACTCAAAAAAGAAGAAGTGGATGAACGCCTGATCCCCTTCGAACGTTTTATGAACGGGGAAGTATTGGGACAAAAGAAGTTTATCCGTAACTTCTCGGCGGGCAATAAGCAGAAGATCGGTATCGTGTCGGCCATGCTACATTATCCGAAACTGATCATTCTGGACGAACCGTTTAATTTTCTGGACCCAAGTTCACAATCCGTCATTAAACATCTGCTGAAAAAGTATAATGAGGAACATAATGCCACGGTCATTATTTCGAGCCATAACCTGAACCATACGGTGGATGTCTGTCCTCGTATTGCCGTGCTTGAGCATGGAGTCATTATCCGTGACCTTGTAAACGAAAACAATTCGGCAGAAAAAGAACTGGAAGATTATTTTAATGTAGAAGAAGAATGAATGTATGAAGAAACACCTTTTTAATCTGTTACTTTTCACCGTCTTAGTTATCGGCCTGAGTGGCTGCCGCACCTCTGCTCCCAAACTAGACTATAAGAAATTGGCCCGTGCTTCTGTACGCTTGGGCGTAGACATCGGAATGGAGGATAACCATAAACTCTACCTGGAAGCAGCCGAATGGATAGGTACTCCCTACCGGGGAGGCGGAGAGACCAAACGTGGCACAGACTGCTCGGGAATGACCTGCCAGATTTATAAAAAGGTATATCATATCAAACTGCAACGAAGCACAGACGGTCAGAAGAAAGAGAGCAGTAAAGTTGCCCGGCGAAATCTTCGGGAAGGTGATCTGGTATTTTTCAGTAGCCGGAAATCGCGCAGAAAAGTGGCACACGTGGGCATCTATCTCAAAGACGGAAAGTTTGTTCATGCCAGCACCAGCCAGGGAGTCATTGTCAGCAGTCTCAATGAACCCTATTACCGGACTCACTGGATATCGGGAGGCAGAGTACGCAAATAACCTTTATTGAAATAAAAAATTCACTATCTTTGCCGAAAATTCCGCAAATGAAATACACTGTTTATTTATTCGACTTTGACTATACACTGGCAGACTCTTCGCGTGGCATCGTAACCTGCTTCAGAAGCGTACTCGAGAGACATGGCTACACCGGTATCACTGATGATATGATCAAACGCACCATTGGGAAAACGCTTGAAGAATCGTTCAGCATCCTTACGGGAATTACTGACGCCGACCAACTGGAATCATTCAGACAAGAGTATTCCAAAGAGGCAGATATATACATGAATGCAAATACCATTCTTTTCCCGGATACTCTCCCCACGCTTACACACCTGAAAAAACAGGGAATCCGTATCGGAATCATTTCAACCAAATACCGATTCCGGATACTGAGTTTCCTGAGAAATCACATGCCGGATGATTGGTTTGACATCATTATCGGAGGTGAAGATGTGACACATCATAAACCCGATCCTGAAGGTTTGCTACTTGCCATCGACCGATTGAAGGCATGCCCCGAAGAAGTATTATACATCGGTGACAGTACAGTGGATGCAGGAACAGCCGCCGCTGCCGGAGTTTCTTTTACCGGTGTTACCAGCGGTATGACTACCGCCCAAGAGTTTCAGGCCTATCCCTACGACAGAATCATCAGTACTCTTGGCCAGCTAATCTCCGTTCCGGAAGACAAATCCGGCTGTCCGCTCTGAACAATCCAACCGGATGACATCCGTTCATCGAATAACAGTACAAAAAGAAAGTAAATATCTGTTTTTCATAACAGAGTCCTTGTCCGTTTCCGACACCCGGAGAGAAGAAAAAAGCCAAATGGAGACTTTAGAGACCGAAAAGACGGGCTTCCGGGCTCGGAAAGCCGGACTTTTCGCAAAAAGAAGCAAGCATTTGGGCGAAAAGACGTAAGCATTCACCGAAAATGTCCTTATGTTTTGGAAATATCTCCTATTGTTTTCCCAAATATCTCCTATTGTTATTCCAAATCCGGTCTGAAAGGGACACTCCGTCTTCCGGTTGGCAACCGCAGGCAGAGCTTTCTGAAGTGACAAAAAAATCGGAATGCAATCCCATCCGAAGCACTTTCACCACCGACACGACTTTTTCCTTTCCTTGTGCGTACCATCAATCAAAAGCCCCAAGATATATGTCATCGGGAAAAACCTTCAGAACGCGTTTTTTTCACCCAGGCAAGCATCCCGTCCGAAATAAACGATTCTGAGGAGTTCCGATTATCAAAGTGACAAAATGAATAAAGTCACATCCCATTTAATAATCAACCTTCTAACTGCCCCTACCCGCAAGAAGAAAAAGAGCAAAATAACATACTGCAAACAAAAAAGAAAAAGAAAAACTTGTCCGAAACAAATAAAAGCAGTAATTTTGTGCCCTGATTATTCCGCACCGGGTTTGAGCAAGTGTTTTTTAAGTGATTAAAGACCACCCGACGGAGCTAACTTACATTTATTTATATAAGATGTACGCAATTGTAGAAATCAACGGTCAGCAATTTAAAGCTGAAGCTGGCCAGAAATTGTTCGTTCACCACATTCAGAATGCAGAGAACGGTGCAACAGTAGAATTTGACAAAGTTCTTTTGGTAGACAAAGACGGAAACGTTACTGTAGGTGCTCCTACTGTAGACGGTGCAAAAGTAGTTTGCCAGATTGTTTCAAGCCTGGTTAAAGGTGACAAAGTTCTTGTTTTCCACAAGAAAAGAAGAAAAGGTCACAGAAAGTTGAACGGTCACCGTCAGCAGTTCACAGAGTTAACAATCACAGAAGTAGTAGCTTAATCAATTT
>OHFN01000705.1_pt1 | contig 19929 bp, 12 predicted proteins | sample 1567571 | NCBI WGS metagenome assembly OHFN01 (sample SAMEA3879533, study PRJEB24766) | human gut metagenome | biome: human-associated habitat; feature: feces | place: USA | collected 1985/1987
TGAGTGATACCCATGTGCAAGTTATGCTTGCCGACACCACCGAGACACCTAAAGATTCTACTGAAACTGCCCTTAACTGGAAGATCACCCTACATGCTTTGAAACTAAAGAATGTTTCGGTCGATTTGTCGATGCCGCTCGACTCTATGCGTTTGGCAGCCCATGTCGGTGATGCCGAGATTTCCGAGGCTGCTGCCGACTTGCAACACCAGTTCTATGGCTGGAAGAAGTTTCTCCTTACCGGTACTACCGTCAATTATGATACAGGAAACCTGAATCCTACCGATAGCATTGCTGCAGAACCTGCCGAAGGTTTCGACGCTTCACATATCGCTTTGCGTGACATCCGCCTGGGCATTGATTCTGTGATGTATCAAGGCAGAAACATGAATGCCGTAATCCGCGAATTCTCCATGAACGAACGTTCCGGACTTAGCGTCACCTCTCTTACCGGTCGTCTGCTTTCCGATTCAACAACCATACGTGTTCCTTCGTTGAAGCTGCTTACACCGCATAGCGAAATGAATCTTACCGCCCAAACCTATTGGGAACTGATAAATATTCCCACAACCGGACGCCTGACTGCCCGCTTTAACGCCAATATAGGTAAAGAAGATGTGTTACTCTTTGCCGGAGGATTGCCCGAAACCTTCAAGAAAGCTTATCCTTTCCGTCCGCTTGTTATCCATGCCGGCACAGAGGGAAATCTGAAACAGATGCAAATCTCCCGCTTTTCAATCGATCTGCCCGGTGCTTTCTCCCTCAGTGGCGGAGGTGAATTCTGGAATCTGACTGATAGCTTAAACCGTAATGGAAAGATGGATTTCGAGATGCAGACACAGAATCTGAACTTCTTGACCGGGCTTACTGGTCTTACGCCTGACGGTTCTATCGTAATTCCGGATAGCATGAATCTTGCCGCTCACTTCGGGCTGGAAGGTATGCAATGTATTGCCGACTTGAAGTTGAAAGAAGGAGAAGGACTTCTGGGGCTGGATGCTGCCTATAACTTATCTACTGAAGCTTATCATGCTAACCTTGGCATCGACGCTTTGCAAATGCATCATTTCTTGCCTAAAGATTCCATCTATACTTTGACGGCTAATATTTCAGCCAAAGGAAGAGGCGTGGATATTGCATCCTACAAAACCGTTGCCGCCTTGGAAGCTTCTCTGAAAGAACTGCAATACGGACATTGGAACATCTCCGGAGTAGATGTGAAAGCCGGATTGAAATCTTCTGTTGCTACGGTGAACCTAGTCAGTGACAATGCTTTATTAAAAATGCAGGGTGATGCTGATATGCATCTTAACCGTCGTTACCTGGATGGTAAGCTCGATATCAATGTAGAAGAGGTGGACTTGCATAAACTGGGATTCGCTCCCAAACCGTTGAAACATCCATTCGCTTTCCACTTGGGGGCCGAGGCACGCCACGATTCTATCAAATTGAAACTTGATGCCGGAGATTTGGATCTTCAGTTCCGTGCCCGCAGCACTTTGAAGAAACTGATGAGCCAATCAGACGAATTTGTCCGTTTGCTGACAAAGCAGATAGAAGACAGCCGTCTTGACCATGCAGCTTTACGTCAGGTGTTGCCCTCAGCCGGCATGCAACTGACTGCCGGAAAAAATAATCCGGTCAGCTATTTCTTGGCAACGAAAGATGTATCTTTCAATGATTTTACGCTTCGCTTCGGCTTTACGCCTACACGAGGTATCAATGGACGTACTGCCATTCACGGGCTGCGCGTGGACTCTCTGCAACTCGATACTATATTCTTTGCCGTCAGACAAGATACTACGCTTATGAAGTTACAAGGCGGTGTCATCAACGGACCTAAGAATCCGCAGTTTGTGTTCCGTAGTACCTTGACGGGGGAAATTCGTAATGAAGATGCCGAACTGACCGTTGACTATGTGGACGGACATGGACAAACCGGTGTGTTGTTCGGTGTCAATGCCCGCCCGTTGACCGAAGGAAACGGTAAAGGAAATGGAGTATTGCTGCACTTGATTCCTGCCGAGCCTATCATTGCTTTCCGCAAGTTCCGCTTTGTAGACGATAGTAACTGGATATATTTGCATAAGAATATGCGGGTTTATGCCAATGTGGATATGGATAGTGATAATGGGCTTTGCTTCCGTATGCAGTCCAATCCGCAAGATACGATCTCTCTCCAGAATATCAATGTTGAACTGAGTCGCCTCCGTCTGGATGAACTGAGTAATGTTTTGCCCTACCTGCCTCGATTGACGGGGTTGTTATCCGCCGAAGCCAATTATGTGCAGACAGCTACTTCTTTGCAGGTATCTGCCGAAGCTAATGTTGAAAAACTGACCTACGAGAATCAGCCGGTAGGTGATATTGGTATGGGGGCTTCCTGGCTGCCGGGAGAGCATAACTCACATTTCCTGAATACCTATTTCACTTATGAAAATCAGGAAATCCTGACCGCCAACGGTGTATTGACACAGAAAAATGGTAAGGATTCCTTGGAAGTAACCACCAGTTTTGAACACTTCCCACTCAAAATGGCGAACGCATTTATCCCGGATCAGATGGTGTCCTTTACAGGCGATATTGACGGTGGTTTATACATTTATGGTCCCTTGGATAAACCGAAAATGCACGGTGATGTCTCGTTGGATAGCGTATCAGTTTTTGCCCGTCAGGCAGGAGCACGTTATTGGTTTGATAACCGCCCGTTGCAAATAGAGGACAATAAACTTATATTCGACAAATTTGCTATCTATACAACTAGTAAGAATCCGTTTACTATTGACGGAAATATCGATTTCCGCAATATGCAACGTCCTACTGCTAACCTGAATTTATTAGCTGACAACTATACCTTATTAGATGCACCTCGTACGAAAGAGAGCTTGGTTTACGGTAAAGTATTCGTTGACCTGAATGCCACCGTCCGTGGTCCGCTCGATGGGTTGACTATGCGCGGAAACATGAATCTACTAGGTAATACCAACGTGACTTATGTATTGACCGACTCTCCGTTGACGGTAGAAGACAGGCTCGATGGACTGGTTACCTTTACTTCCTTTAATGACACCACTTCTGTAAAAGAAGACGAAACCCCGACTATGTCTTTAGGCGGTATGGAAATGTTTATGTCGGTTCATATAGACAATGCAGTGCGCTTGCGTGCCGACCTAAGTCCGGATCGTAGTAAATTCATAGAACTGGAAGGCGGTGGTGACTTGAACTTGCAATATACGCCTCAGGGTGATATGAACCTTACAGGGCGCTACACCCTTTCGGGCGGTGTGATGAAATATTCATTACCTATCATTCCGTTGAAAGAGTTCCAATTCAATCCCGGAAGCTATGTGGATTGGAGGGGAAATATAATGAACCCCACACTTAATCTGAAAGCTACCGAACGTATGCGCGCTTCCGTAGCCGATGGAAATGGAGATGGATCGCGTATGGTAAACTTTGATGTTTCCATCTCTATAAAGAATCGTTTGGAGGCACCCGAATTGATTTTCGACATCTCTGCTCCCGAAGATGCAACCATTGAGAACGAGCTACAGGCAATGGGTCCAGATGAACGAAGCAAACAAGCTATTGCCATGCTTGCTACGGGTATCTATCTGAACGGCGGTGGTAAAGGTGGAGGGCTGAGTATGGGTGCTGCCTTGAATAGTGTGCTCCAAAGTCAGATAAACTCCCTTGCAGGTTCGGTGAAAAATGCCAATATCAGTGTTGGGATAGAAGACCGTACTTCTGCCGAAACCGGTGATACACAGAAGGACTTCAGTTTCCGTTATTCCCAACGCTTCTTTAATGACCGCGTACAGATTATTATCGGTGGCAAGGTATCTACCGGTGCCAACGCAACGAATGATGCAGAATCGTTTATTGATAATATCTCATTGGAATACCGTCTTGATACATCAGGAACCCGTTATGTACGTGTGTTCTATGATAAAAACTACGAAAGTGTGCTCGATGGTGAAATAACAGAGACTGGTGTCGGTGTTGTGCTCCGTCGTAAAATGGATCGCTTGGGAGAGCTTTTCATCTTTAAGAAAAAGAAGAAAGATGTGAAAAAGGAAGAAAAGTGACAAAGCGAATAAGAGAAAAGTGATATGAAACGACTGATAGTATATATAATAGGATTAATGTTTCTGGCAGGTTGCTCAACTACCAAGCATCTGCCGGAAGGGGAAATACTGTATACCGGGCAAAAGCCGATGATTGTATTGAACCGTAGTGTAACCCCGGTAGGAGAGATAGCTATGGAAGAAGTGGAAGCCGCACTTGCTACAGCACCCAATTACTCTATACTGGGAAGTTCTTCTTTACGCTTTCCATTTCCTTTTGGATTGTGGGTTTATAATGATTTTCAGAAATATCAGAAAGGTTTTGGAAAATGGATATTCAATAAGTTTGCTTCTACGCCGGTATTCTTGTCTACGGTAAACCCGGAAATTCGTCAAAAGGCTGCTGCTAATTTGTTGCGCGACTATGGTTATTTTAATGGTAAGGTGAGTTATAAAACTTTTATTGATCCGAAAGACTCATTGAAGGCCAAGTTACAGTATACTGTGGATATGCGCAATCCTTACTTTATTGATACGGTATTTTACCGTGGATTTAATCAACGTACTCTGCGCATTATGGAGCAGGGACGCCGCCGCTCGCTTATCAGCCCGGGAGAGCAGTTCAATGTGACCGATCTTGACGGAGAACGTACTCGTATCAGTACGCTCTTGCGTAACGTCGGATACTATTATTTCCGTCCCGATTATCTGACTTATCAGGCGGATACGACTATGGTACCGGGTGGGCATGTCACTATGCGCATGATACCTGTACCCGGTATACCTGCCGCCGCACAGAAACTTTATTTTGTGGGCAATAAGTCTGTATATCTGATGGGCAAGCAGGGAGAAGCTCCCAATGACAGTATGGATTATAAAGGACTGAATATTCATTATTATAACAAACCGGGAGTACGCCCTAACATGCTCTATCGTTGGCTGAACTATCAGGGCTATCGCCGTAAACGTCAGGTACAAGATAGTGCAGGAATCTCCCGTCAACGTTCTATGCAAGATCTTTACAGCTTGTATCGGCAGACCCGTATTCAGGAACGTTTAGCCAATGTAGGTATCTTCCGTTATGTTGAAATGCAGTATATTCCGCGCGATACAACCTTGGTTTCCGATACACTCGACCTGAAAATTTATGCGGCACTTGACAAACCTTATGATGCCGAGTTCGACTTTAATGTCAAGATGAAGAGCAATAATCAGACGGGACCGGGAGCTGCGTTTACACTGACAAAGAATAATGTGTTTGGTGGTGGAGAGACGTGGAATGTGAAACTGGAAGCTTCTTACGAGTGGCAAACGGGCAAGGGTAGCAGTTCTTTGATGAACAGTTATGATTTTGGATTGTCTTCTTCATTGATGTTTCCCCGTGTTGTCTTTCCACGGTTAGGCAGTAGGGAATATGACTTCCCGGCAACCACTACATTCCGTATCAATGCCGACCAGATGAACCGTGCCAAATATTACAAACTGCTCGCTTTTGGTGGAAATGTTACTTATGATTTCCAGCCCAAGCGCACTACCAAACATAGTATTACTCCTTTCCGATTGACCTTCAATGTACTTCGCGATCCAACATTAGCGTTCGATACTTTGCGGGAGGAAAATCCGGCATTATACGTCAGTCTGCGAAATCAGTTTATCCCTGCGATGGAATATACGTATACTTATGATAATGCTTCCTTGCCGGGTAAACGTAATCCTATCTGGTGGCAGTCTACGGTGGCTTCGGCGGGAAATCTTACTTCGGCCATTTATCGCATTTTCGGCGAACCTTTCGATAAGCGTGAAAAGAAACTGCTCGGTGTACCTTTTGCGCAGTTTTTGAAATTGAATTCAGAATTCCGTTATCATTATCGGATAGATAAGAACCAGATGATTGCATCACGCATTGCAGGAGGAGTAATTTGGTCCTATGGTAATATGCTGACCGCTCCGTATACAGAGCAGTTCTATATTGGTGGAGCCAATAGTGTGCGTGCATTTACGGCGCGAAGTATTGGACCGGGAGGTTATCCACCCAATAAAGAGAAAAAATATATGTATATCAATCATGTCGGCGATATCCGTATGGAAGCGAATATAGAGTATCGTTTCCGTATTATCGGTGATTTGCATGGCGCCTTGTTTTTGGATGCCGGTAATGTCTGGCTGATGCGAAAAGATGAGGCTCGTCCGGGTGGTGAGTTGACCATGAAGAATTTTGGTAAGCAGATTGCGTTGGGTACAGGAACCGGTTTGCGTTATGACTTGGATTTTCTGGTATTCCGTCTTGATTTGGGTATTGCTTTGCACGATCCGTATGATACCGGCAAATCCGGTTATTATAATATTCCTAAGTTTAAGGATAGTATGGCATTGCACTTCGCTATCGGCTATCCGTTCTAAAAATGTACGTTTTTGAATGATTTGTAGTAAAGAATGAACTATTTGTTCCCTTTAAGGGAGAAATTATTCGTAAATTTGCCGGCGTAATCAATGATGATACACTAACCTTTTTAATAATAACTAGTATGAAACCTACTTTATTCCTACTGGCAGCCGGTATGGGCAGCCGTTATGGTGGCTTGAAACAATTGGACGGACTGGGTCCTAATGGCGAAACTATTATGGATTATTCAATCTATGATGCTATTAACGCTGGCTTCGGTAAGCTCGTTTTTGTAATTCGTAAAGACTTCGAACAAGATTTCCGTGACAAGATTATTTCTAAATATGAAGGTCATATCCCATGCGAACTGGTATTCCAGTCTATTGATGATCTTCCTGCCGGCTTTACTTGCCCTGAAGGCCGTACTAAACCTTGGGGTACCAATCATGCAGTGATGATGGGTGCTAATGTAATCAAAGAGCCGTTTGCTGTTATCAATTGTGATGATTACTATGGTCACGATTCATTCATGACTATGGGTAAGTTCCTTTCAGAATTGCCTGAAGGTTCAAAGAACGTATATTCAATGGTAGGTTTCCGTATCGGCAATACGCTGAGTGAAAGCGGTACTGTATCTCGCGGTCTTTGCAGTAAAGATGCCAATGGTTTGCTGACTTCTGTAGTAGAGCGTACCAAAATCCAACGTATGGACGGTGAAGTGAAATATATCGACGATAACGGTGAGTGGACTGCTACTCCTGAAACTACTCCGGTCAGCATGAACTTCTGGGGTTTCACTCCCGATTACTTTGCTTATAGCGAAGAATTCTTCAAGTCTTTCCTTAGCGATCCGAAGAATATGGAGAACCTGAAGAGTGAATTCTTCATTCCGTTGATGGTTGATAAATTGATTACTGATGGCATTGCTACTTGTGAAGTACTTGATACGACCAGCAAGTGGTTTGGTGTAACTTATCCCGAAGACCGTCAGGATGTAGTAGATAAAATTCAGGCATTGGTAGATGCTGGCGAATATCCTGCGAAACTGTTCTAAGAACTACTGATAATAAAAAAGGAAGGATCTGCCTCTATTGATAAGGGGCAGATCTTTTTTTTAGGAAGGTTCCGGTTTGATGATCGCATGCTTCGGTTACCGCAGGATGATGAGTGACAAAGATAAAAGTCTTACCGGTGTAGTTATTACGTAGGTTTTTATAAGTTGATACAGAGAGAAACCTGCCTATCCCAAGTGGAACTACCTAAAAGTCTGGAGGCGGATGAGGAAATTAGGAAGGAGATGGAGGGGATAATATCATTAGAATATTATATCTTTGCATACTGATTTGCATAAGTAAGTCTTAATCCTCGGTAAAAGAATGTTGAAAAGTAAACAACTTTATATTATCAGTGGTTGTAATGGTGCCGGTAAGACAACGGCATCCTATACGGTACTGCCTGAGGTATTACAGTGCAAAGAATTTGTTAATGCGGACGAAATAGCTCGTGGCTTGTCTCCCTTTAATCCTCAGGGTATGGCGATTGAAGCAGGTCGTTTGATGTTGAAACGTATTTCGGAATTGATGCGTGAAGGAGAAAACTTCTCGATAGAAACAACACTTGCCACACGCTCTTATGCACGGCTCATACAGCAAGCGCAGTCGCAAGGCTATAAAGTCAGTCTTATCTATTTTTGGCTCAGTTCACCGGAACTGGCAATCAGTCGCGTTCAGCGGCGGGTCAGTGAAGGCGGACACGGAATTCCCGAGGGAGTAATACGCCGCCGTTATCAGGCTGGCATGAATAATTTATTCGATATCTATATGTCTTGCGTGGACTATTGGCTGATAGCGGATAATAGTCAGGAGAACCGGGTTATTGTGGCCGAAGGAGGACGGAATATTCCGATTGAAATACACAATGTAGAACTCTTTAAAACCATAGAAAGTTATGTCGAACGATGAATGGAAAGAATTGAGTAATAAGTTGCATTATGGATTGGCACTCGCCGAACAACGTATGCTTGAGCAGAAGGCGGAGCGGAATGAGAAGATTGTTTTGAGTACGTCCGACGGAAAGATAAAGACCGTTTCTGCCCGGACCCTGCTTCGTAAGGCAAGACAGAGAAAACAAAAATAATTGAAAGGGGGTAATTTGTAACTAGGCAACGCTTTGCATAATTGTTCCCGCACCCACCCTGTATCCCTTTCACACGAATCATCTCAGCCAATACCTTAATCCCGATTTGTTGCTAAGTATGTTAACTCTTCTGTTAGATAAGTAGTACTTGTCAAGGATAGACTCTATTCTTTAAAATTACGGAACATCTGTGGCGTCATTCCTACATGGCGCTTGAAGAACTTGTTGAAGAAAGCCGCATTATTGAATCCTAAATTTAGTGCAATGTCCTTTACTGATGCTTCACAAGTGCGGAGCTGCGTTTTGGCATCCATAATGAGGGTATTATTGATAATCTCCATTGCCGTATATCCCGATTCTTTTTTTATTAGCCGGCATAAGGTGGCTGGTTTTATATTCATCTCTTTGGCGTAGAATGCCACTTGGTGCTGCTGTGCATAGAAAGCATGCACTAATCGGATGAAAAGCCGGTATTGCTGAAAATTCCTGCTGCCGGGCACCTCTTTTATAGTAGCTTGTTCGGGACATAGTTCGTACGTCCCTTGGATGATAAGACTTAGTAATGTCTGCAAAATGGTCTGGCTGGTCAGATGTCCTGCATCCTTGTAGAGATGCGCCAGTAAGGTGAACATCTCTTCATAAAGTGGGAACGTAATATTAGGTAGCGGGAGCACAAAGTGTTTGCCGATGATGTGGAATCGGTCCATCATATCTTTACCCATCTTGGCTTCCTGAATCAATTTCTGGGAGAAAACCACGATATGCAATTGCATATCTTCCGAGGCTGATAAAAACTGGATGAATGTTTCGGGAGGAATCGCTATGAGATCGTTTGTACTGATCCGATAGCAGGTAAGATTGAACGTCATTCTCAAGCTTCCCTTGTGGCAAAGGGCAAAAATGCCTGCTTTTGTCTGATAAGGCTGTTCCAAATGTAGTTTTAGCTCATTGGCTGTGATGTTGCTATAAGCGATGAAGTCTGCATGGATGTTTAATTTTGAGATGCTCATGTATAAACTGCTTTATTTGCTATGCAAAAGTGGAATATATTATTTAGAATAGTTCGGATGTAACCGTTAATTTCGGGTCCCTTCACAGTCTCCTTCCGTTAAATAAGATGAATATGTAAATAATGGAATATAACTGTGCCTTAATGGAATATTGATTCTTCTTTCTTTTGTTGTTGGGTATGGGTTTTAGCCCGAACTTTGTCTGCCTGCATTTGCCTGTACATGCTGAGAATGTAAGGACTGCATGATGTGCCGAATAGTATTTATGAAAAGTTTTGATTTATGGACTCCGGAAGTTTACTTTTTTCTTCTTTTATCCTATCAGGTAATGTGCTTTATGTTTGGGTTATAATCTGCCTGCTAATAGTGGTTGTAGGACTGTGCCTGTATATCTGCTTTTTGCGGTCGCATCTGTATGTCCCTCATGAAAAGGTAGTGAATGCCATTGCCGAACAACTGTTTGATGTTTGGCCGGTCAGTATTGTTGCCATTGATCGCAAAGACCGCATCTGGAAGGTTAATAAGCCGCTTCTTGACGAATTGCAATTAGAAAAAGAAGCTGTGTTGGGCAAGAATATTAAGGATGTACTGGAAATCATACAGGATAAAGAGGTCATATTGCCGCATGTTTTGGAGGAATTGCGTATGGGGGAACAACGTGTTGTGCCACTTTCGTCCAATTGCTTTATCCGTGAGCCGAAAAATAATATCCGCTTTCTCATACAAGGGGCCTTTGTCGGTATCTATATCGGCAAGCACCTGACTACCATGTTGCTTTATTTCCGTAATGTGCTGGAAGAGCGTACGCAGAAGCATGTGTTGAACATAGCATTGAGCCGGACACAGATCTACCAATGGTCGTATGATATGGAACGGAATGTGATGATTATCGACCCGCGTTATTTCGAACACCTGGGGATATGGAGCAAAGACTATACCTTGACTGTTGAAGAATATTATAACCTGATGCATCCGGACGACCGGCAGCAGGTAATGGATGCTTTGACCTTACAGTTGCAAGGCAATCTCTACGAAGCTCCCGTGGAATATCGCCTACGAGGCGCTGATGGAAATTGGGAATGGTTTGAGGCGCAATCTACCTATGTAGGCCAGCTTGAAGATTTGCCGTTTCGTATTGTGGGCATTTGTATGAGTACCCAGCGGTATAAGGATAACGAAAACAAACTGAATGATGCATTACAGAAAGCCAAGCGGAGCGATGAACTTAAAAGTGTTTTCCTTGCCAATATGAGCCATGAAATACGGACTCCGCTGAATGCCATTGTCGGCTTTTCCACATTGCTTGCATGTGGAGATTCGGAGTTCTCACCACAGGAGGTTGCAGAGTTTACTTCTTTGATAGAGAAGAATAGCAAGCTATTGATGGTTTTGATAACTGATATCTTGGATTTGTCAAAGATTGAGTCGAATACGATGGAATTTAAATTTAAAGAGACTTCTTTGAGCACTGCTTTATCTGAAATAGGTAAAGCACAAGAGATGAACATGTGCGAAGGGGTGGAGATGATTTTGGAACTGCCTGAAAAAGATACGGTAATCTATACCGATCCCACACGTCTAGGACAGGTTATAAATAATTTGATAAATAATGCTATAAAGTTTACCCGGAAAGGTTTTATTAGCTTGGGGTATAAACAGACAAGCAGTGATGAAGTCGAAATTTACGTAAGAGATACCGGCGAGGGTATGTCCGAAGAGATACTCGCCCACATTTTTGAACGTTTTTATAAAGGAAATGCTTTTGTTCAGGGAACTGGTCTGGGACTTGCCATTTGTAGGACCATCATTGAGCGTTTCCATGGAAAAATAGATGTTACTTCCAAAGAAGGTGAAGGAACTTGTTTTACCGTAACATTGCCTTTAAGGGTTGTCATATAATTCGCTTGACAGATTTATGGTCTTTTCCTTATCATAATCTGCTGAAAATCGCTACCTTTGCATCTCTAAATGATAATTTTATTGACACTATGATATCTGTAGAAGGATTAAAGGTAGAATTTAATGCCACTCCTCTGTTTGAAGACGTCTCTTATGTCATCAACAAAAAAGACCGCATAGCCCTTGTGGGTAAGAACGGTGCGGGCAAATCTACCATGCTCAAGATACTTGCTGGTTTACAGCAGCCCACTTCCGGTATTATCGCGGTTCCGCGTGAATGTACCATCGGCTATTTACCTCAGGTAATGATACTCAGCGATGAGCGTACCGTAATGCAGGAAGCCGAACTTGCCTTCGAACACATCTTCGAAATGCAAGCCGACATTGAACGCATGAACCAACAACTAGCCGAACGTACCGATTACGACAGCGAAGATTACCAGAAACTCATTGACCGCTTCACGCACGAGAACGAACGCTTCCTGATGATGGGCGGTACCAACTACCGTGCCGAGATAGAGCGCACACTTATGGGGCTCGGCTTCTGCCGTGAGGACTTTGAACGTTCCACCAGTGAATTTTCGGGTGGTTGGCGTATGCGTATCGAACTGGCGAAGCTCTTGCTCCGCCGTCCTGACGTATTGTTGCTTGATGAGCCTACCAATCACCTTGATATCGAGAGTATTCAATGGTTGGAGAACTTCTTGTCTACCCGTGCTAATGCGGTAGTATTGGTGAGTCACGACCGTGCCTTCCTCAATAATGTAACTACCCGTACCATTGAAATAACTTGCGGTCGCATCTACGACTATAAGGTAAAATATGACGAGTTTGTCGTACTTCGCAAAGAGCGTCGTGAACAACAACTTCGTGCCTACGAGAATCAGCAGAAGCAAATTCAGGATACCGAAGACTTCATCGAGCGTTTCCGCTATAAAGCTACTAAAGCTGTGCAGGTACAGAGCCGCATCAAGCAGTTGGAAAAGATAGAACGTATTGAGGTGGACGAAGAAGACAACTCCTCACTACGCCTTAAATTTGTGTGCAGCAGCCGTAGTGGTAATTACCCCGTCATCTGCGAAGAGGTTGCCAAAGCATACGGCAATCATGTTATCTTCCACGATGTAAACCTGACCATAAACCGAGGGGAGAAGGTGGCATTCGTAGGAAAGAACGGCGAAGGTAAATCTACCCTCGTGAAGTGCATTATGGACCAGATTACCGACTATACCGGCAAACTTACTTTGGGACATAATGTACAGATTGGCTACTTCGCTCAGAATCAGGCGCAGTTGCTCAACGAAGAACTTACTGTTTTTGATACGATAGATCATGTAGCCGTAGGTGATATCCGCCTGAAAATACGTGATATCCTTGGCGCTTTCATGTTTGGCGGCGAAGCTTCGGATAAGAAGGTAAAAGTTCTTTCGGGTGGCGAACGAACCCGCCTCGCTATGATTAAGCTTTTACTGGAACCGGTGAACTTCCTTATCCTCGATGAACCGACGAATCATCTTGATATGCGCTCCAAGGATGTGCTGAAAGATGCTATCCGCGAATTTGACGGTACGGTGATAATTGTCAGTCACGACCGTGACTTTCTGGACGGACTTGCGACTAAAGTATATGAATTCGGTGGCGGATTGGTGAAAGAACATCTCGGGGGCATCTATGATTTCCTTCAAAAGAAACAGATAGAGAGCCTGAACGAATTGCAGAAATCTCCTACTTTGTCCGCTTCGCCGATTACTTCCAAGACCGCAGAAGCAGAAAATGTTGCCCCTTCAGATAACAAACTTTCTTATGAAGCCCAGAAAGAACTGAATAAGAAGCTAAAGAAATTGGAACGCCGTGTGGCAGACTGTGAGGCTGAAATAGAACAAACCGAATCTGCCATTGCCATTCTTGAAGCTAAGATGGCTACTCCGGAGGGTGCATCGGACATGTCTCTTTATGAGCAGCACCAGAAGCTGAAAAAACAACTGGACCGTGTAATGGAAGAGTGGGATGAGGCTTCGAGTGAATTGGAAGAAGCAAAGAAATAGTAATCACTTTATAACATAATTTTTATTGTATGAGAGCATTTCATTATTTACCCATCGCAGCATTCTGTCTAATGGCAGCATCCTGTAACACTGGCAAGAAGCAGGCGGAATTAACAGCCGGCATCCAGCTTGCCAATCTTGACACAACGGCTCTACCCGGAACCGATTTCTATGAATACGCATGTGGAGGTTGGATGAAGAATAATCCTATTCCTGCCGAATATTCACAATATGGTTCTTTTACTATTCTAGCGGAAAACAATCGCAAGCAGATTCAAGGACTAATCGAAGATTTAGCTGCTACTCAGCACGAAGCTGGCAGTGTAGCCCAAAAGATCGGTGATCTCTATAAAATTGTAATGGATAGCGTCAAGCTGAATAAAGAAGGTGTAGCTCCTATCAAGCCGGAACTAGACCAATTGGGCGCCTTGAAAGACACGAAAGAAGTGTATGCTTTGCTGGGTGACTTACAGAAGAAGGGAATCATTGCCTACAATGTGATGTATGTCGGCGCTGACGAAATGAACAGTTCCATGAATGCCGTTCAGTCTTACCAATCCGGTTTGAGTATGGGTGAACGCGAATACTATCTGGAAAACGATGAGGCTACCGCTAAAATTCGTAATGCTTTCCGTACTCATGTACAAAAGATGTATCAATTGGCCGGTTTTGATGAAGCAACTGCAAAGAAAGGCGTTGAAGTGGTTATGGATGTAGAAACCCGTCTTGCCAAAGCCTTCCGCTCTCGTACGGAATTACGTGATCCGCATGCTAACTACAATAAGATGAGCATGGAAGAGTTGCAGAAAACTTATCCTACTTTCGATTGGAATGCATACTTGTCTGCTCTGGGGTTGAAGGATGTGAAAGAAATAATTGTCGGTCAGCCTGCTTCCTTAAAAGCTGCTGCCGATATTCTGAATACTTTGCCTGTCGACCAACAAGGACTTTACTTGCAATGGAAGTTGATCGATGCTGCTGCCAGCTATTTGAATGATGCTATGGCCGAGCAGAATTTTGATTTCTATAGCCGTACGATGTCCGGTACACAAGAGATGCAACCCCGTTGGAAGAGAGCGGTTGGTACTGTAAGTTCTGCTTTGGGTGAAGCTGTAGGGCAGATGTATGTTGAGAAATATTTCCCTGCAGCCGCTAAAGAACGTATGGTTACTTTAGTGAAGAACTTGCAGGAAAGTTTGGGTGAACGCATCCAGAATCTTGCTTGGATGGGTGATTCTACTAAGGTGAAAGCTTTGGAGAAACTGGCTACTTTCCACGTAAAGATAGGCTATCCTGACAAGTGGAAGGATTATTCTACCTTGGAAATCAAGGATGATTCCTATTGGGCGAATATGGAACGTGCCAATCAGTGGGGACATGCTGAAATGATTGCCAAAGCCGGTAAACCGGTTGATAAAGATGAGTGGTTGATGACTCCTCAAACTGTAAATGCTTATTATAATCCCACTACCAATGAAATCTGTTTCCCCGCTGCTATCCTGCAATATCCGTTCTTCGATATGAATGCCGATGATGCTTTCAATTACGGTGCTATCGGTGTGGTAATCGGACATGAGATGACTCACGGATTTGATGATCAGGGACGCCAATACGATAAAGATGGTAACCTGAAAGACTGGTGGACCGAAGATGATGCCAAACGTTTTGACGAGCGTGCGCAAGTTATGGTGAACTTCTTTGATAGCATACAAGTGGCTCCGGGCGTATATGCCAATGGTCGCATGACATTGGGCGAGAACATTGCCGATCATGGTGGCTTGCAGGTTTCTTACAATGCTTTCAAGAAAGCTACCGCTGCCAATCCGTTGCCGGTAATGGAGGGTTTCACTCCAGAACAACGTTTCTTCCTGGCTTACGCCGGTGTATGGGCCAACGATATTCGTCCTGAGGAAGTGCTGAACCGTACGAAGAGCGATGTACACTCGCTGGGCATCTGGCGTGTGAACGGTGCGCTGCCACAAATCGGCTCTTGGTACGAAGCGTTTAATATCACAGAGAAAGATCCGATGTTCTTGCCGGTGGAAAAAAGAGTTTCCATCTGGTAAATTCGGAAAATAAATCCTTTTATAAAGGCAGCAGACTGGCAACAGATGCTGCCTTTTTTAATTATACCTAATTTATTGTATATGAATGTATGAACGAATAAACAAAATTTGTAACTTTGCAAACCAAAATACTTATATACGCATACTTTAATACGCAAATCCATGTCTGAAACAAAAAGAATTAAAACAGCATTGGTATCCGTTTACCATAAGGAAGGTTTAGACGAAATCATTACCAAGCTGCATGAAGAAGGTGTAGAGTTCCTTTCAACCGGTGGAACCCGTCAATTTATAGAATCTTTAGGTTATCCCTGCAAGGCAGTGGAAGATCTTACTACATACCCTTCCATTCTGGGTGGACGTGTAAAGACCTTGCATCCGAAGATTTTCGGAGGTATTCTTTGTCGCCGCGGATTGGAACAAGACATGCAACAAATTGATAAATATGAAATTCCTGAAATAGACCTTGTGATTGTCGACCTGTATCCGTTTGAGGCAACAGTTGCCAGTGGTGCTGACGAACCTACTATTATCGAGAAAATTGATATAGGCGGTATTTCTTTGATTCGTGCTGCTGCTAAAAACTATAACGATGTGGTAATCATTGCTTCTCAAGGTCAATATCAGCCGTTCCGCGATATGTTGATGGAGCATGGTGCTACGACTACTCTCGAAGAACGCCGCTGGTTTGCTAAAGAAGCTTTTGGTGTTTCTTCTCACTATGACTCGGCTATCTTTAATTACTTCGATGGCGAAGAATGTTCTGCTTTCCGCCAGTCGGCAAACAGCCAGAAGGCTTTGCGTTATGGCGAGAATCCGCATCAGAAGGGATATTTCTTCGGTAATCTGGATGCGATGTTCGACCAGATTCATGGCAAAGAAATCTCTTACAACAATCTGCTTGACATCAATGCTGCCGTTGATTTGATTGATGAATTCTCAGAAACCACTTTCGCTGTATTGAAACATAACAATGCTTGTGGTCTGGCTTCACGTCCTACTGTACTCGAAGCATGGAACGCTGCACTTGCCGGTGATCCTGTTTCTGCTTTTGGCGGCGTGCTTATCACTAATGCGGTGGTTGATAAAGCTGCTGCTGAAGAGATCAACAAGATTTTCTTCGAAGTGATTATTGCTCCTGATTATGATGTGGATGCACTGGAAATTCTCGGTCAGAAGAAGAACCGTATTATCTTGGTTCGCAAAGAAGCCGCTCTGCCCAAGAAACAGTTCCGTTCTTTGCTGAATGGGGTACTGGTACAAGAGCGTGACTTGAAAGTTGAGACCTCGGAAGATTTGAAGACAGTTACTACCAAAACTCCTACAGCACAGGAAGTAGAGGATATGCTTTTTGCAAACAAGATTGTGAAGAACAGCAAGTCTAATGCAATAGTACTGGCAAAAGGAAAACAGCTACTAGCAAGCGGTGTCGGTCAGACCAGCCGTGTAGATGCTTTGAAGCAGGCCATCGAGAAAGCTCATAACTTTGGCTTCGATTTAGAAGGAGCTGTAATGGCGAGTGATGCTTTCTTCCCTTTCCCCGATTGTGTGGAAATAGCAGGCAAAGAAGGCGTAAAAGCTGTTATCCAGCCAGGTGGAAGCATTAAAGATGAACTTTCGTTTGACTATTGCAACGAACATGGCATTGCAATGGTTATTACCGGATTCCGTCACTTTAAACACTAATAAGATTTATGATTTATAATTTATGATTTATGGGGATGTTACTTCCTCGTGCTTCATTAAATTATAAATCATAAATCATAAATCATAAATATCAAAAATGGGATTATTCTCTTTTACACAAGAAATAGCGATGGACCTTGGCACAGCCAATACCATCATTACCACAAACGGTAAGATTGTGGTGGATGAGCCTTCGGTAGTGGCATTGGACCGTCGGACAGATAAGATGATTGCCGTGGGTGAAAAGGCAAAGCTGATGCACGAGAAAACTCACGAAAATATACGTACTATCCGTCCACTTCGTGACGGTGTAATTGCCGACTTCTATGCTTGCGAGCAGATGATACGCGGTCTTATCAAGATGGTGAATAACCGCAACCGTTTGTTTTCTCCTTCACTCCGTATGGTGATCGGTGTTCCTTCGGGAAGTACCGAAGTGGAGCTTCGTGCTGTGCGCGACTCTGCCGAGCACGCCGGCGGACGAGATGTCTATTTGATTTTCGAACCGATGGCTGCAGCTATTGGTATCGGTATCGACGTGGAAGCTCCGGAAGGTAACATGATTGTTGATATAGGTGGCGGTTCTACGGAAATTGCCGTTATCTCTTTAGGAGGTATCGTTTCTAACAACTCCATCCGTATAGCCGGTGACGATCTGACTGCTGATATTCAGGAATACATGAGCCGCCAACACAATGTGAAAGTCAGCGAACGTATGGCCGAACGTATTAAGATCAATGTAGGTGCTGCTTTGACCGAACTCGGTGAAGATGCTCCTGAAGATTATATCGTTCATGGCCCGAACCGTATTACTGCATTGCCTATGGAAGTACCCGTATGCTATCAGGAAGTTGCGCACTGTCTGGAGAAATCAATCTCCAAGATCGAAACTGCTATCCTGAGTGCATTGGAAAATACTCCTCCCGAACTATATGCCGATATAGTACACAACGGTATCTATTTGGCTGGTGGCGGCGCTTTGTTGCGTGGCTTGGATAAGCGTCTGACTGATAAGATTAACATCCCGTTCCACATTGCTGAGGATCCTTTGCATGCAGTTGCCAAAGGTACCGGAGTTGCGTTGAAGAATGTTGATCGTTTCTCATTCTTAATGAGATAATACAGGCATGCGAAATTTACTGAACTTCCTCATTAAATACAACTACTGGTTCCTCTTTCTATTGTTGGAGGTGACCAGTTTTGTTTTATTGTTCCGTTTCAACCATTACCAGCAGAGTGTATACTTTACTTCTGCTAACGGAATTGCAGGGAAGGTTTATGAAGTTTCGGGAGGAATCAGTTCCTACTTCCACTTAAAGTCAGTAAACGAAGACTTGCTTGACCGTAATATGTTACTGGAGCAGCGCATTTCCTTTCTTGAAAAGACCTTGGCCGAAAAGGGCATGGACTCGGTAAGATTGTATAGCTTGGAACGGCTTGCTCCCGAAGGGTATCGCATATTCAAGGCAAGTGTCATTAAGAATAGCCTGAACCGGAATAATAATTACATCACTTTGGATCAGGGTATGAAAGAAGGTATCCGCCCTGAAATGGGAGTGGTCGATGCTAATGGTGTGGTGGGGATTGTTTATAAGACATCTCCGCATTATTCTTTAGTCATACCGATACTTAACAGTAAGTCTAGCATTAGTTGTAAGATTGTGGGTAGCGACTATTTTGGCTATTTGAAGTGGGAGGGTGGTGATTCACGTTTTGCCTACTTGAAAGACTTACCCCGGCATGCGGAATTCAACTTGGGTGATACGGTAGTAACCAGTGGTTATTCCACTGTATTTCCCGAAGGTGTAATGGTAGGTACGGTGGATGATATGTCCGATTCACACGACGGACTTTCTTATCTGTTGAAAATAAAGTTGGCTACTGACTTTGGTAAGGTGAGTGATGTGCGAGTTATCTCGCGTAGTGGACAAGAAGAGCAAAATGCGTTAGAAGCAAAAGAGGAAGAAAAGTGATTATCAATTATCTGCATAAAATAGGGTGGTTTATCGGTTTGGTACTGTTACAGGTACTGATATTGAATAATGTACATATTGCCGGGTATGCCACCCCATTCTTATATATCTACCTGATATTAAAATTTGAATCGGATGTTCCTCGTAATGTTCTGATGCTTTGGGCTTTCTTCTTGGGACTGACAATCGATATACTCTCTGACACTCCGGGAATGAATGCGGCGGCTACTGTTATGTTGGCTTTCCTGCGACCTGTATTTCTGCGGTTGTTTGTACCCCGTGATACGGTGGACAGTCTGGTGCCGGCTATCCGGACAATGGGAGTAAGTTCCTTCTTGAAATATTTAATTGTGAGTGTCTTTGTGCATCATGGAATGTTGCTCACTATCGAGTTCTTTTCTTTTGCCCATATCGGTACGCTGCTGCTGAGGATTGTAGCAAGTACTTTGTTGACTGTGACTTGTATCATGGCAATAGAGGGGATAAGGAAAAGGTAGACTTAATTATGAATTACGGACTATGAATTACAAATTACAAATTATAAATTACAGTGCAGAGCGATGTGACTCATGATTTGTAACTTGTAATTCATGACTCGTAATTAGTGATTTATAATTTGTAATTAGATGAAGGATTATACTTTAGCAAAACGAAAATATGTAGT
>OHFN01000706.1_pt1 | contig 19878 bp, 10 predicted proteins | sample 1567571 | NCBI WGS metagenome assembly OHFN01 (sample SAMEA3879533, study PRJEB24766) | human gut metagenome | biome: human-associated habitat; feature: feces | place: USA | collected 1985/1987
AGGTGAATCTATCGAAATCCGTCGTGGTATTTGGGTAGGAACAGGTGATAAGATATCTCCGCTGCTTCCACCGGATACTTATAATTTCTACGATGACTATTCTGCTTATGTAGACGATGCAACAAGTTTGCTGAAACTTGCCAAACGTGAATCTCAGAATACCGATGACACCGCTATCACCTTGAAGGATGGCAGCAAAATGAAGCGTGCAGGCAAGAGTGGTTCCGTAAAATTCCAGGAAATAGGTTGCACGGTTTCAGGTTTCCTTATCCGTAAATATCTTAATCCTAACCAACAGAATACGAATTGGAATCAGTCTTCACAAAACTGGATTGATATCCGCTATGCAGAAGTTCTCTTGAACCGCGCCGAAGCAGCTATGGAACTGGTAGCAGCCGGAATAGCAACCGACGTATCGTGAATGACATCCGTGAACGCGCCGGTGCATCACTGCTGAATTCTTCTACAGATGTTACCATCGATGTGGTACGTACAGAACGCCGCAAAGAGCTATCTTTTGAAAACAAAACTTACTGGGACTTGAAACGCTGGCGGATTATCCATAAAGAACAATCCACCCGTACATACCGCACTCTGCAACCTTTCTTCGCTGCTGACGCTATGAAATACTTCATGGACATCAAGCTTCAAGAACAAGGTGGCAAGGTGTACACTTTCGATACCCGTAATTATTATCAACAGATTCCGAGCGGTGAAATCACCAAGAATCCGAACTGCAAACAGAACCCTGGTTATTAGTATAAAAACGTATAGAATATGAAAAGAAATATTATATATCTCGTGTTATCTATCTTCTTACTTGGAAGCTTCACTTCCTGCGAGACCGATAATTATGGCGAACCTGCCGAAACATTCCGCGGCGCCTTCATAGACAAAGTAACTAAAGAGCCGTTTCAAACAGCCATCGGCAATACTGGTATCCGCATCCGAATGATGGAATATAGTTGGAGCGACACTCCTCAACCGTATGACTTCAACTGTATGATGGATGGTAAATTCCAGAATACCAAAATTTTTGCCGGAAATTACGGTATTACCCCCGAAGGAGCATTCGTACCTCTTGAAGAAGAAATAATGGATATCAAAGGTACTGTAGAGAAGATCTATGAAGTAGAACCTTTGCTTCGATTGGAATGGATTGGAGAACCGAAAGTAAATACTGACGGTACCGCTGAAATCAAAGTGAAAATTACACGCGGAACCGAAAATCCCAATTACCAACAACCCATTGAAGAGGCATGGTTGTTTGTGAGCGAAACCAGTTATGTGGGCGACTTCAGCTTTAGCAACCGTTTCTCCACCCAATTGGTTGGTGCAAATGTGGCTAACATTTTAGGCGAAGAAATCACAATTAAAACCAAAGGAGAATTTCCGACCTATTCACGTAAATTCTTCCTTCGTGTAGGTGCCCGTACGACAATGAAATTCAGCGGTACGAATAGATACAATTATACCACAATAAAAGAAATCACGACAATAGCCCGGTAATTTGGTTTAATCAGAAATGCCTTCCTTCTATTTCATAAGCAGGAAGGCATTTATTTATAATTCAATGCTTACAATGAAAACAAAACTTATTCTATTCAGCGTAATGTGCCTGCTTGCAATTACAGCCTCGGCACAAAAGAAATCAGTTCAGACAAACGTCATGTCATTTAACATCCGATATGATAATCCGGGTGATGGTACCAACGCCTGGAAGTATCGGGCTGATAATGTTGCTCAGTTAATCAACTATTACACGCCCGATTTACTGGGCATGCAGGAGGTGATGAAAAATCAGCTAGACGATTTAAAGAAACGCCTGCCTCAATACACCGCTCTCGGAGTAGCCCGCATAGACGGCAAAGAAAAGGGTGAATTCTGCTCTATTTTCTATAGAACGGATCGTTACCAACTATTGCAACACGGAGACTTCGGTTTGAGTGAAACACCTGATAAATTTGGTGTAAAAGGATGGGATTCAGCTTGTGAGCGAATTGTGACCTGGGCTATATTGAAAGACAAGCAAACAGGCAATAAGTTGGCTTTCTTCAATACCCATTTCGACCATGTAGGACAGATATCCCGTCGCGAAAGTACCAAACTACTACTTACGAAAGTAAAAGAGATAGCAGGTCCACTTCCAGTAGCCATCACAGGCGATTTCAATATGACGACTGACACCGAACCTTTCAAAATTCTAACAGACGGCGGATTGAATGCCAGCTGTTTCAATGCTCCTATTATTTATGGCCCAGCGGGTTCTTTCCACGGCTTCGGACGTATAGAAGAAAAAGACCGTTCATTAATCGACTTTATCTTTGTAAATAAATCAATTCAAGTTCAAAAGTACCGCGTCATTGCCGATCAACCTCTAAATGGATATGTTTCGGATCACAATCCTATTCTGATAACATTCTAAGAGGTTATTGACAATTATATTTATGCATTACATAAAGAATCTATCTTTGAATATTTATCATTCTTCGCCTCCAACCGTTGGCAAGCCCCATATCATCAATCTTAGTTAGTGTTGATAGCGTATATTCAACGATCATTTAAATCCACTTTAATTACTTATAGGTAGTTGTCTAACTATTACGTAGTAGTTGACAAACTACCCATAAGTGATTGGATAACCACTACTTAACAGTCTACTTATCCATACAAAAACTTAAAAAAACAAAGCAAACCTCTTCCTTTGCAAAATAACGAACACAAGATAAGTACACTACATTTCCTTTCTCGATTATAAAAACAGGAATTTATAAACCAAGCAAATTGTATGAACAATACTACATAACTAATAGAGTATATTTAATGAGATACTCTTTAATTATTCATATATAAAAAAACATTTATCCATATAGATAGCAAAGCAAGCCATTAGAGCTAAAACAAATAGTTATCAACCACTTATAACAACTAGAACATATACCCCATCAGTATTATTACACCGATACACTTTAAATAACTTTTTCGCTAATTAGATTTATTTTTATAGTGTACTGCAAATTATTTATTATTTTATTGCAAGTTATTAGTTTAGTTCATATATTTGCGGCACACATATGTTCATACATTTAAGGTGGTTGTATGGATATATAGCAAATTAACCAATTTAATACTAATGAATAAGACTATTACAATTCTAATCACATTAGTTATATTCTTCAACCCTTATATTAATGCTGAAGAATATGACGGAAGATATGGTTGGCCGGTACAAAAAGCACCTGAGAAGATCATAGTTTGCGAACGCAAAGGTAGTTTGGCTGAAATCATGTTACTTGAATCATTGTCCGGATTAGCTGCTAAGGCCGTTAATGAAGGGAGATTCAATGAAATGGTTTGGATGGATATTGACAATGATTCATATAAATCTTTATATGAATCAAGTTTAAAAGCATTAAATATTACCGATGTAAGAAAGATGGATTTATGGTCATTGGTCGATTATTTAAAAAAGAAAAAAATAATCAATGGATATGTGCTATATAAGTTAGAAGAAAAATACGACCAGCACGTCATTTTGAATTATTCAAGCAATGTGGCTACAGTATATGCCTCTTTATTATCAGGAGTACTTATTGATGAAGAGTTAGCACCAAAAGCCCAACAACATCAATTAAAAGAACTAAAAGATACTCGAAAAGAAACTTTAGAAGAGTGTTTTGAAAAGAATAGAAAAAAGCTGAACAATAGTTCAGCTTTAAGTATACATCCTGCCATTACCAATATGCGCGATTATGCCATTGCTCATAAACTGATGTTATATGCAGACAAGAAAATATTAATTGAAAAAGTGCTTGAATGGGTCAAACCAATGTCTCCCATTTTAGGTTGGGGATGTGGAGATGAGTATGATTTTACCAGTTTAATTTCGGAATGGGGACATTTCAACACTGCATCAGACTGGTGCTTCAATCTTCCTCTTATATCTTCAGTTTTTAGAAAAGTAGAATTGAAAAAAGCAAAAGAAATATCACCTGAAGACATTGATTTCCAAACTAACTCTTCTTTCCATTCATTTGTTATGAGCGACGGAGATAATATGCAATGGACAATTGGAAACTTCACAAGAAACAATTGTTATGCGGGAAATGAGAAGGCAAAAGAAACTGGGGTCAGTTGGACACTATGCCCAATCAATTTATCAATTATTTCTCCTTTCACCTGGAACGAATTAGTTGATTTACAAGGAGAAAAAAATTCCTATATTGAATATGGTGGTGGGTATCAATATCCAGATTTATTTGCCATAAAAAGGTACAACAGAAATGAATTATTAAGAGATTTTGCCAAAAGGATAAACTTTCATCTCAACCAGATGGGGATTAAGGTTTTTGGCTTTATATGTCGCGATGTCAAGAGCGATTATGCCCAAGAAGCTTTTCAAATTTATGCGGAAGAATTGACAGGAATAACAGGCATGCTTGCCGTACAATATTTCCCTTACGAATTAGGAGAAAATATTTTGTGGTATAAGAATAATAAGGGAATTGATATACCTGTAGTAACCGCAAGCTATTCCTTATGGGACGAGGTTCATAAAGGACGGCCTTATTGTGGTACACCAGAATATATTGCCTCACTTATTAATCGTGATGTAATTTCATCAGAACTTAAAAAAGAAAATACACTTTCATGGACGATTGTTCATGCATGGTCCGATTTTAAAAAATCAAGCAAAATTACTAAGCTTCCTGCAGTCGGGATGAATCCTATAATTGCAACAGAGAATTTATTATTGAACCAAATAAAAACTATTTCTATAAATGAATTGCTCTGGAGAATACGTATGAAGTACCAGCCAACTCAAACTAATAATATTATAAAAACACAATAATGCGAAACTGGCAAGGGATTCATATATAGGTTTAAATATATAATCCCAGCCAAAGAGAATCAAACACATATATTAACACTAATCTTTTAAATTAATTATTACATGAAAAAGCAGATTACCTAATTTAAAAATTAACTACTGCGAGAGATGATAATCCCACGCGTAGAAGAGTCACTATTTTTACCATTAAAATCTAATTACTAAATGAACAATTATTTATCAAAAAAGAGATGTAGTATTTTTATACTACTCATGATTGTTTCGTTTTTCTGCATTGAAAATTTATCAGCGCAAAACACGAAATTAAAGGGTGAAATATTTGATGATTTGGGACCTGTCATTGGTGCAACAATCATTATCAAGTCCAAACCTGCAGTTGGCACAACTACTGATGTTGATGGAAAGTTTAGTATCAACGCCCAAGTTGGAGATGTACTATTAATAAGCTTCATTGGGTACGAATCCAAGGAAGTGAAAATTACAAACACTAAAACATTAAGAATTAAGTTAGAAGAATCAGCAAATAAACTAGATGAAGTAACAGTTGTTGCTTTTGGAAAACAAAAGAAAGAAAATTTACTAGGTTCTGTAACAACTGTAAAACCAGGAGAATTACGCGCACCTTCCAGTAATTTAACGACAGCACTTGGCGGACGTATTGCCGGTTTGATCTCAATGCAAACTTCAGGTGAGCCAGGAGCTGACAATGCACAATTCTTTGTACGAGGAGTAGCCACATTTAACGAGTACTCCAAAGGTCCTCTTATTCTTATCGACAATATGGAACTTTCCACAAATGATTTAGCCAGATTATCAGTGGATGATATTGAAAGTTTCTCTATTATGAAAGATGCTACAGCTACTGCCTTGTATGGATCAAGAGGTGCAAATGGCGTAATTCTGGTCACGACGAAGGAAGGACGTGATGGAAAAACTAATTTAAGTTTCCGCTTTGAGAACTCTTTTAGTCAAGCTACAAGAGATGTGGAGTTTGCCGACCCGTTGACATACATGAAATTAAACAATGAAGCCATTATCACCCGCCATCCACTGTACAATCGTAGATATAGTGATGATCAAATTGCAGGTGTCGAGTCAGGAAGTGACCCATATTATTATCCAGCAAATGATTGGAGAAAATTATTATTCAAAGATATGACAACCAACCAGCGTTTCAATATGAGTTTAAGTGGTGGTGGTAAGAAAGTGCGTTATTATATTGCAGGCGCTTTAAATAATGACACAGGTGTTCTTAAAACTGATAGTCGTAATAACTTTAACAATAATATTAATATCAAGAATATCAACATTCGTTCAAATACAAATATAAATTTCACCTCCACTACAGAAGGGTCAGTCAAGTTCAATGCAAACTTTCGCTCGGCACACGGACCTATGTATTCAGGTAATCAAATGTACCAACGAGTCATGTTGGCAAATCCCGTAGATTTTCCTGCTTTTTATAAGCCGGATGATATGAATATTCACACTCAACACATCCTTTTTGGAGGTACCCCAGAATATAGCTTTATAAATCCATATGCAGATATGGTTAAAGGTTATCAAGAATCAACACAGACAAACCTGGTTGCTCAAATAGAATTGAGACAAAAGTTGGATTTTATAACAAAAGGGTTATCAGCAAGAGTAATGGGTAGTACTACAAGAGAATCCGTATATGCGATTAATCGTTTTTATGACCCATATTATTATACAATGAGCACTTATAATCCAACAACCGGATATTTCAAGTTGAACAATTTTCATAAAGGTGATGAGGCTTTAGGTTTTACCGGAGGTGATAAAAATGTGATGTCTACCATTTATGGTGAATTGTCAGCTAATTATGATCGCGAATTTAATGAGAAACACGTAGTGTCTGGCATGGTAGTCGGTACCATCAGAGAAATTGTTACATCTGACTTTGGAAATGACTTACAACGCTCTCTTCCTACTCGAAATTTAGGTATATCCGGTCGTTTTACTTATAGTTATGATCATCGCTATTTATTAGAAGCAAATTTTGGATACAACGGTGCAGAACGTTTTGCTCGGCATAATCAATTTGGCTTTTTTCCATCCTTTGGAGTTGGTTGGATTGTAACCAACGAAAAATTTTGGAAGAAAAATAATATTTTGACAAACTTAAAACTAAAAGGTACCTATGGTTTGGTTGGTAATGACGCTATTGGCGATGCTTATGATAGATTCTTCTATCTATCTCGTATAAGTAAGGATAAAGGACTAAATAATGATTTTGGAGAAAACCCAGGTAGCCCCACTGCTAATTCATCAGGAATTAAAATAAATCGTTTTGCCAATACTGCTATAACTTGGGAAAAAGCAGCCAAATTAAATTTAGGTTTTGAAGCGACTTTATTTGATGAACTTGAAATCCAGTTTGATTACTTTAAGGAAAAACGCACTAATATTTTGATTAATCGTACTGCAATCCCCTCTACAATGGGACTTACAGATGTTCCAGTTGCAGATGGTAGTGCTCCTGCTGACGTACGTGCTAATGTGGGTGCAGCTAGCTCTAGCGGTTTTGAATTTACTTTAGATGAAAGTCATGTATTTAACAAAGATATATGGATGAGATCAACTATGACTTTTACTTATGCAAGAAGCCGATACACAAAATATGAAGAAATCGTTCCTACAGGTATGGATTGGCTAAAGAATGAAGGTGAATTTATCGGACAACAAAGAGGATTAATAGCAGAGCGATTATTTATTGATGAAGCCGATATAGCCAATTCTCCTAAACAAACCTTTGACAATATAAATGATGACCCAGTAATGCCGGGTGATATCAAGTATCGTGATATAAATAACGATGGACTGATAAATAGTCATGATTTCGTTCCTATTGGTTATTCTAATGTACCTCAGATTGAAGGAGGTTTTGGTATGTCTTTTGGATTTTATGGATTTGATTTCAACTTCTTTTTAAAAGGAGCATCTAAAGTTTCTTTCATGATTGATCCAACTGCAAATGTCGATTGGGGCAGCAATACGGTTGGTACCGCTCCATTTGTAGGAAATCATGCTTTACTAAAAGCGTGGGCTGATAATCACTGGTCTGAAACAAACCGGAACAGCTACGCATTGTGGCCTCGTTTATCTACAACATCAAGACCTAACAATGAACAACCTAGTACATGGTGGCTTCGTGATGGTAGTTATCTGCGTTTGAAATCAGTAGAATTAGGTTATACCATACCAGAAAGAATTACTAAGAAAATTGCTATTCAATCATTCCGGGTTTATGTAAGTGGCATGAATCTTTTGACTTGGAGTAAATTTAAGTTGTGGGATGTAGAAATGGGAGGTAGTGGATTGAACTATCCTATTCAGCGTGTATTTAATGTTGGACTTAACTTTAATTTTTAATATTATGAAAAGAAAATTATACGCCATAATTTTAGGGACACTGATGTGTATGTTAACATCATGTTCTGATTTCTTAAATGTTGTACCTGATAATATCCCCACAATAGAACAAGTGTTTAATACACGGGAGGGAGCATATAAAATGTTACATACATGCTATGATTACGTTCCACGACCTGCTAATATAATGCAAAATCCAGCTCTTCTATGCGGAGATGAAGTTTGGAATCCTACTTTTATGGATAACAACTTTTACTATTATCGTAATAAAAGTACTGAATTTATAGCCAAAGGAAGACAAGAAAAGACCACTCCTTTATTAAATTATTGGGATGGTGGTGATTATAGTTATCTCAACCAAGTATTTGGAGATCAGCAAGAAAAAAGTTATATTAAAAGTCTTTTTGCTGGTATAAGAAATTGTAATATTCTCATTGACAATATTGACTTGGTACCGGATATGAAAATTGAAGAAAAAGCACAGTGGAAAGCAGAATGTCAGGTTTTAAAAGCATATTATCATTATTACTTGCTTCAAATGTATGGGCCGATTCCATTTATGGGAGAGAACCTTGATGTTTCTCTTCCTCCTGAACAAGTACAGAGAGAACGAGAACTGGTAGATGATGTAGTACGTCAAATAGTGGAAGTTTTGGATGAAGCAATCAACAGCGAAGCATTACCTCTTACTGTTGTAGGACGTCAAAATGATCTAGGCCGTATCAACCTTCCTGTAGCAAAAGCCATAAAAGCGAAAGTTTTAGTTCTAGCTGCAAGTCCTATATTCAATGGAAACACTCAATTTCGTAGTTTCAAAAATTTCGCAGATCAGCCGTTTATAAATCCTGATTATTCAGTAGAAAAGTGGAAAATAGCAGCAGAAGCTTGTAAAGATGCTATCGTAGCAGCTCATAATGCTGACATGGGTTTCTATACATTCGATCCCAAAAGTGTTGGATTAAATGTTTCTGATAAAACTGTTCTTGAATTAAGCTTACGCGGACAAATTACAGAAAATACAGACAACCCGGAACTCGTATGGGGAATAGGTCGTCAGGATGTAATGAGACTTATATACTATGCATCTAGTCCACTGAATGCTAAACATATCTCTGAACGTCCATTAGGATTCAATAATTTGCATGGAGCAACTATGAATATGACAGACCAGTTTTATTCAAATAACGGTGTTCCTATTGAAGAAGATTATACATACCAATATTCTGATCGTTTCAAACTAATTTCTGTGCCAGAAGACTATCAATTTTACTTCAATTCAGAAGATGGTATAAAAGTTCCGTATTATAACACACATAGAGAACCTCGATTTTATGCGTATGTAGGATTTGATCAAGGCAAATATTTTTGCCAAGAAAAACCTAATGAAAACGACAGTTATGTCATCCATTCAAAAGCAATGGATTTTGCTGGTGCAAAGAACACTATGTATTGTGTAACCGGATACACATGTAAGAAGTTAATTCCTTGGGAAAGACAATTTGTAGTAAATGTAATCGACAATATTGGAGACGTTTTATATTTTTTCCCTATCATCCGGATGTCAGACCTTTATCTGATGTGTGCAGAAGCACTAAATGAATCAAAAGAAGCACCAGATAGTGAGGTATATCAATATATTCAACCTGTTCGCACAAAAGCCGGACTGGATAAAGAAACAATGAGTTTAGTTAATACTTGGGCCAAATACAGTACCTCACCTCAAAAACCAAAGACCAAAGAGGGTATGAGAGATATTATTCGTCAGGAAAGAATGATAGAGTTAGCATTTGAAGGCCAAAGATATTGGGATTTAAGACGCTGGATGCTGGCCGGAAGTTACTTTAACAGACCAATACGTGGTTGGAACGCGCAAGGAGTAACAGAAAATGATTATTATATAGAAACTTATATTTATGATAGAAAGTTTGCAACTAAAGACTATTTCTGGCCAATCAGACAAAAGAGCCTTGACTCCAATCATAAGTTGCAACAAAATATGGGATGGTAATATTAATCTTATAAATCACCAGAAAAATGAAAAAAATATTATTAGCATTAAGTATAATAACAATGTTAACGGCCTGTTCTGAAGAGGATTTATTAAAGCCTTTTGGACCAGATGATACTACTCCGCCGGCACCTGTGAGTAATGTTACATATACTCCGATACCAGGAGGTGCAAAATTTAAATATACTTTGCCTACAGATAAAGACCTTGCTTATGTAAAAGCTATATATTATGTAAATGGAATACAAAAAGATGCAGTAGCATCTCAATATGAAAGAGAGTTACTTCTAGAAGGATTGCCCGATAGTAACGAATATGAAGTTGCTCTTTATGCAATAGATAAAAGTGAAAATTTTTCAGAGCCAACAAAAATAAAGATAATACCACATGACTCCCCTGTTAAAGTAATGCGAGAGAGTCTTATATGTAAAGCGGACTTTGGAGGATTCAGAATTCAATATAAGAATCCATCCAAATCAGAATTGTCTATTTACTTGCAACAGAAAGACAGTGTTTCTGATAGAATGCTATTTTATCAAGCCCGAGTCTTTACACAAGCAGAAGGTGAGTATCAAGTTGTAGGTTTGCCTAATAAAACTAATATATTCCAAATATTGGTAAGAGATCGATTCGGTAATACTTCTGAGCCCCTAACTTTTGAGGATAGACCTTGGAGAGAAGAATATCTCGACAAGAAACTCTTCAAGTATGTTGGTAAACCTCAAGTTTTTGATAAAGATGACTGGTACTCATGGATGGGGCGCCCCGAGAATCTGTGGGATGACATCGTAGGTGCGTGGAACTTCGCTCAAACAGCAGGTAATGGAACATTTCCTCATTATTTCTGCATAGATCTAGGAACTACAGCACCCATTGGACGAATTCTTTTCCAACAACGATTAGGAGATTCAGAAATCTTCAATGCTAACTGTATCAAACGTTTTGATGTGTACGGAGTTGATAAATTACCTACAACAGTAAACAATGACGACCCATTAGAGGGCTGGACTAAATTGAATATTGAGACATTTGAAGTTAAAAGACCATCAGGGCGCAAACCTGGAGAGCCTTTAACTTCAGAGGACTATGAAGCTGCTGAAAAAGGAATAATGTTTACTATTGACACACCATTTCCACGCCCCGAGATCAGATATATACGATTTAAATTTATCGACAATTTCACAGGGACAGATATGGCACTTTTAAGTGAGTTAAGCTTTTGGGCACAATGGAAATAATATAAATACATTGAAACAATATGAAATATAATATTCTGAAAAAAAAATGTTATTGGACTTTGATAAGTTTATTAACTATAATATTACTGGATGCTTGTTCTGATATAACAGACAGACAAAAAGAGTATCTTGATATGGGTGAAACAATTTATGTTGGAAAGATGGATTCTGTTATAGTACAAGGAGGTAAAAATAGAGTTGTAATTAAAGCAAAGAACACCTATTTGCGTACTGCTGTGGAATGTGTCGTGAAATGGACAGACATTGAAGGAGTAGCACAAGAAAAAATATTTAATCTGAAAGAAAATCAAGATGGTGACTATACTTTGTTCCCTATTGATCCACTACCGGAGGGTGATTATGACTTTGAGCTATATACAATGGATGATGTTGGAAATAGATCGATTATAGTAGAAGCGGCAGGTTCTTCTTATGGTGACATCTATGTACACACCCAATCTAAGCTATCAATTATCGACCTATTTGTAAATGATGAAGGTGGCGCAGAATTGACTTTATCTCAATCAAAAATGGCTGTCAAATACAAACTGACTTATAAAGATAAAGATGGTAAAGTTAAAACTATCGAAAGCAAAGAAATAAAAGATAAGATAGTAGTTCCAAACTGGGATAATAATGATAACTCTCCGTTTGAATTAACAACCTTCGTTCTTCCTAAAGATAAATTAGGTTTAGATACATTAGAGTTGCCAACACAGGTTCAAGTTGCTAAACAACATGTATCATTTTATCCTGTTGACAAAAGCAAAATCCTATCGACCAAATATACGGCTACAGACAATATAGGAAAAGGATTTGGTTCTGGAGCACCACAAGCTATATTTGATAACCAAAGTGGAGGAGATGCTGCATGGGAATGTTGGAATGATGGAAGTACACTCCCTGCACATATGTCCTTTGATCTTGGCAAACAAACTTATCTTACAGCAGCTTCAATTATTGGTCGAAATAACTATTTTGGATGGGATGTTGTAAAATTTGAGATATGGGGACGTGAATCGATTGAAGATGGACCTGGTGGCCCAACCGGTTATGAAATACAATCAAGAAGTGATGAAGAAGGTTTTGAAGCTGAAGCTATCACTCGTGGCTGGAAAAAAGTAGGTAAAGGTTGGTTCCAATATGCAAATCCAAGAAAAAATCCACAAACCAGTTCATGTGAATTAACAGATTTGGATCACTCGTTTAAGCCTCGTCACATTTTATTACGTATTATGAGTTGCATAACTCCTGACGGTTCTACTCCCAGTGACAAGTATTTTGGTGAAGATGGTGGTTACACAGGTGGAGGTAAATACTTCAACATAGGCGAAATGGGATTGACGGCAACAGGGATTACCTATACTATTGAATAAAATATACCTTAAAAAAATAGTGATTCCGGCAGCTTATTATTTTAATAAGTTGCCGGACAGTATTCTAATAGTAAAACAATATGAAAAATTATATTTATCTATTCCTATTACTTAGTGCTTTGGGGATAGAGAGTATTATGGCTACGGATCCATCAATTACAAATTATGCAAAGTTGGTTGATACGAAGATTGGTACAGAAGGCCATGGCTTAGGATGCGGATTTACTTTTATAGGTGCAGCATATCCTTTCGGAATGATGCAAATTACTCCCGCTTTCTTCTCTCCGCAAAAAGGAATTGTAATTAATCAAATGTCAGGTGCAGGTTGTCCTCATATGGGAAATTTTCCTATATTGCCTATTGCAGGAGAATTAAATTCATCCCCTAACAATATGGAAGGCTACCCTCGATATGAAACAGTTAATACTTCAACAGCAGGCTATCTTGCCATAACAATGAAAGATGGAACAAAATGCCAAACAACAGTGTCAAAGAGAAGTGGCATTATGAAGTTTATTTTCTCTGAAAAAGAATCCAAAGGAACAGTTATAATAGGAGCTGGTATAGGATCAACATCTCTTTCAAATGCTCAAATTAAAATAACCTCTCCTTATACTTGCGAAGGCTATGCCGAAGGAGGCGAGATTTGTGGCTACTCTGCTAATTACAAAATATACTTTGCAGCAGAATTTAATTCACAAGCTATAGCTTATGGCACTTGGATTAACTCTGATCTCAAAAAAGACCGATTACAAATTGGCGGTAAGAATTCTGGTGCCTATTTTACATTCGATACTCAAAATAATTCTTCCATAGAATATAAAATTGCCATATCATACGTCTCTGTAGAAAATGCACATGAGAATCTTCGTATAGACAATAACAATCGCAATTTTAATACTGTATATGAGGATACGGAAACAGAATGGAACAAATACTTAGAGAAAATATCCATAGAATCATCTAATACAGATCGCTTGAAGCAATTTTATACACATTTCTATCATACGCTCATTCATCCGAATGTGTTTAATGATGTGAATGGCGAATATATGGGGGCTGACTATAATATACACAAAACAAAAGAGAATCGCGATTATTACACAACATTTAGTGGCTGGGACACTTACCGCACACAATGTCAATTGTTGGCAATACTTTTTCCAAAAGAATCTTCAGACATGGTTCAATCAGCTATTGAATTTGCAGAACAAAGTGGTGGTTATGGCAGATGGGTAATTGCCAATATTGAAACAGGAATTATGCATGGAGATCCTATTCCGATAATCATATCGAATACTTATGCTTTTGGAGGTAGAAACTTTAACATCACTACTGCATATAAGCATATGAAACGTGGTGCTATGGTTGTTGGAACACATTCTCAAAATGTAGTCGTCAGACCCGGATTAGAAAATTATCTATCTAAAGGAATAGAGAATGCTTCTTTGTGTTTAGAATATACATCGTCCGATTATGCAATAGGTCAGTTTGCTCTTCAAGCACTAAAGAATGAAAAAGATGCCGACTATTTTATAAAACGTGCAGGCAACTGGAAGAATTTATATGATCCCTCAACTAGATGGCTCAGATCAAGGCATACCCATAATATGAGTTGGAAAAACCCCGATGATGATTGGAGGGAAGCGACTAAGGAAAATTATTTCTGGATGGTTCCTTTTGATCTGGAAACTCTTATTGATACTATCGGTGGAAAAAATGCTGCATCCAGAAGATTAGATTCCCTATTTGTGAAATTAGATGCCGGCTACGATGATCATTATTATGCAGCTGGTAATGAACCTGATTTTCAGGTACCATGGATATATAATTGGACGAATGAACCTTATAAAACATCTGAAGTAGTTCATCGTATCTTCAATGAAATTTATTCCAGTAAGCCCAATGGATTACCAGGGAATGATGACTGTGGTTCTATGGGAGCATGGTATGTTTTTGCATCCATTGGATTATATCCAATGATTCCAGGAGTAGCCGGATTCTCTATCAGTGCTCCTCAATTTGAAAAAGTAATGATACAATTGCCAGAAAACGAACTGATTATAAAAGGTGGAGATTCTAAGAATATTTATATAAAAGAGTTGAAACTTAACGGAAATAAATACAGTTCTTCCTGGATTGATTGGAGTAAGTTATCAAAAGGAGCAGAACTGGAGTTTTGTTTAGAAAATAAGCCCAACAAGAAATGGGGATGTATAAAATGATAAATAAATAGATTATGAAAAAGATTACACCTACATTAGTTTTACTTATATTTTCATTGTTTTCCAGCTATTTATCAGCTCAAAACATACCTATCAAAAGAAATGATTTGGTTATCCAAGGTTATCAGAACAAGATCTCCGGGAATGACATTTCATTTCATTCCCATTTACCAAATGTTACTGATGCCATAATAGTAAGGACTACAAATGGCAATCAAGCCATAGAATGGGAAAGTGAAAAGCTACCTACTATCATAAAAAATAATTTTATTAATATAATCTGGGTTTCAGGTATATCAGGATTAATGCATGGGAAAACAGCTGCTCCTATAACACTATACGCCAATGGCAAAAAAATCGTAACCTTCCACACAGGAGGAGTTAAAGCCTGGGATTTGAAAGGAAGCAAAGGAAGTTCACTTGCCTTTCGCGAACATTTGAAGGATGGAAGTGATGACCGGTTCGGTTATATGTACCTACGTCTGCCGAAAGAATTTGTTACCCCGGGAAAATCCGTCAACCTAAAATTTGTTGCAGAGAATTATAATACGGATAGTTGGACTATGGTTTTTAAAACCCAAATGAAATCATCAGAGATATCTGTAACATGCCAACCTGCAATTCGGAAAAAGGATGGAAAACAGCTACTAAGCATTTCATATTATAACTTTGGAGCTCCACAAACAGCCCTTATCAATTTTAAAGGAAACAGTTATAAGAAAGAAATTGAATTCGGTCAGAATAATATAGAGATCCCTATAGAACCGGTTTTGACCAATGAGACTTTACCGATGGAAATTGCATTATCAGATAAAGTATATAAGAAAGACGTAAAATTAATCCCGGCTCGTAAATGGGAAGCAAATTTTATGCAAATAACTCATACCGATATAGGATATACCCGCCCACAGACGGATATCTTAGCAGAACATGTACGTTTCCTTGACTATGTACTGGACTATTGCGATGCAACAGATAGTTATCCTGATGCAGCTAAGTTCCGTTGGACTTGTGAAGGAGCATGGGCTGTTAAGGAGTTCTTGCGTTCACGTCCCCAATCTCAGATTGACAGATTTATAAAACGTGTAAAAGAAGGACGCATTGAATTAACTGCAATGTATTTCAATTTTGATGAGTTGCCTGATGAACAGACATTAGCGGCCTCTCTCGACCCATTAAAGGAATTCAAGAAATTGGGATTGGAAGATATTCAAGTGGCGACCCAGAATGACGTGAATGGCATCGGCTGGTGCTTTAACGAATATTTTCCGGAGATCGGAGTTAAATACTTAACAATGGGAGTCAACTTACATAAAGCTATTGCACCATTCGATATGCCTACTTATTTCTGGTGGACTTCACCTTCTGGGAAAAGAATGCTAGCTTATTACGGAGAACATTATATGCATGGTAATGGCTTAGGAGTCAATGGTACTGACTTCGATGCTTTTGAAAACAAATTACTAGGCTATTTACGGGGATTAGAACAAAGAGATTTCAAATATGATATCATGGGATGTGAGTTTTTAGGAATTGGAGGAGATAACTCTGCACCCTCAAAAGCTGCCTGTGAGATTGTTAAGCAATGGAATGAGAAATATGAATGGCCTAAAGTGAGACTCTCGTTATATAAAGACTATCTGGGTAAGATTGAAGACAGATATGGAAAAGATATTCCTGCCATCAGAGGAGCATGGCCTGATTGGTGGACAGACGGATTTGCTTCAGGAGCTTTTGAGTCAGCTGCATCAAGAACAACACAAAGTGAAATGATTGCTACCCAAAATGCCCTATCAATAACAAAATTGTTGGGTTCGGAATTACCTAAACGAGTATATAATGAAGTGGAGGAAGTAAATGATTGTTTAATGTTTTATGGTGAACATACTTATGGCTTCGATGCCAGTATATGGAAACCCTTCTGCCGTGAAACGATGGAACAGCGCTTTCTTAAAGCATCTTATACTTGGGAAGGTTTTCGCAGAGGACGTTTATTGGGTGAAACTGCATTAGGATTTCTGAAAGATTATATTTCAAAAGCAGAAAAGCCTTCGGTCATGGTCTTTAATCCACTTTCTTGGGCACGTACCGGAATAGCCAAAACTTACATAGACTTTTCTATTCTTCCGCTGGATAGAGATTTTACTATTACGGACGAATATGGGAAAGAAATAAAAGCGCAAATGGTAACTCGGAAACATGATGGCGCTTATTGGAATCTTTGGGTAGAAAATGTACCTTCATTTGGTTATAAACAATATTTTATTGAAACACATGATAGAAAAGAGATTTCTGCCAAAAATAATTTTTCCGGTGATTTCAATAGTGTTTCCAATGAGTGGTATGAACTTAAGATTAATGAAAAACGAGGAACCTTGGAGTCTATTTTTGATAAAGAAATAGGGAGAAATATTCTTGAGGAAAGTTCCGAATGGAAATTTGGTGAATTGATACATGAGAAGCTAGACAGCCGTTTTCTTGATAGAAAAGTAATGGAAGGATATACACGTAAAGTTCCTGCCAATATGAAATTTACAGGATATTCTCACGGAGAATTATGGGACACATACTCATTTGCAGGGCACTCTGAAGCGGGTATTGGAGATGGTGATAATATGAATGTGGAGTTCAGAGTTTATAATTGTGCCAAAAGAATAGATGTACATTTCGGTTTAACAAAAAAACTTGATACAAACCCCGAAGCTGTATACGTGGCATTTCCTTTTGCACTACCTGATGCCAAGATTTATTTTGATGTACCGGGCGGCGTGATTGAAGCCGGAGCAGATCAGATACAGGGTACTTCAAATGACTGGAGTACAATCCAAACATTTGCTGCGGTAAGAAATAAAAAGTCCCAAATCGTAATCGGCACTCCTGAAGTTCCTCTGATGCAACTAGGCAATATCAACACCGGTCGCTTCAAGAAAGAAGCCGTACCGGAATCCAATAAGATCTTTTCATATGTTATGAACAATTATTGGACTACAAATTTTAATGCAGACCAACATGGCGAATTTCAATGGAATTATTTTATAACTTCCATGCCCGGCAATTCATTAGAACAAGCGACTAAATTTGCTTGGGAAAACAGAATACCTTGTATTGCCAGAACACTACCTGCGGGTAAAAACAACGGGAAAGCTAAATTCAGTGATAGTTTTCTATCAATAAATCCACAAAATGTGCTAGTAGTAAACATGAAGCCACTACCTAACGAGAATGCTATACTGTTGCATCTTAGAGAAGTAGACGGAAAAGAAGCACATATCAATCTCCAGTCTAAGGTATTGAAAAATATTCGTCTAACTCCTTCAAACGTTTTAGGTGAAGAAATACCAACCGGCTCTTTGGTCATAAAACCATGGGAAACTAAGTTCGTGAAGCTTAGTTGGTGACCAGATACAATAACAGCTTTAAGTACAACCAAAAGACAATCATAATAAATATATAAGAACGAATGAAGCGTTATATAAAAAAAATCGTCCTACTCGCTGCAATAGTCATTCCTGTTCCACTTTGGTCGCAAAATATACCCATATATAGGGATACATCAAAACCTATAGAAGAACGAATCAATGATGCTTTATCCCGTATGACCTTAGAGGAAAAAGTAGGATTACTGCATGCTGATAGAAGTTACGGCTCAGCAGGAGTTCCCAGGCTGGGCATACCGGAAAACAATCTGACAGACGGACCATCTGGATTACGCCCCGAAATGGTATGGCAAACATGGATTCATGCCGGAATGTCCAGTGATTCATGTACTGCATTTCCAGCAATTGTTTGTCTTGCTGCAACATGGAATCCTGAGATGGGACATCTATTCGGGAAAAATCTCAGCGAAGAAGCGTTATACAGAAACAAGAATATGCTTCTTGGTCCAGCTGTGAATATCTTTCGGACTCCGATGAATGGCCGAAACTTCGAATACATGGGCGAAGACCCATATCTGGCATCCCAAATGGGTGTTTCATACATTAAAGGTGTACAAAAGAACCATGTATCAGCTTGTATAAAACACTTTGCCGTTAATAACCAGGAAACTAAGCGTACGGCAATAAACACCATTGTAGACGAGCGTACTTTGCATGAGATCTACTTTCCGGCTTTCAAAGCTGCCGTACAAGAAGGTGGAGTATGGGCTATAATGGGAGCTTACAATAAGTTCAATGGACAGTATTGTTGCCATAACTCTTATCTATTGAATGATGTCCTGCGTGGTCAGTGGGGATTTGACGGGGTGGTCGTTTCGGACTTTGGCGGTACTCACGACACTCAAGAAGCTATTAATAACGGTCTGGATATGGAGTTCGGAACAGACCTTGGCTCAATAGAAGCATATCAAAACTACCGTCTTGCCAAACCATATCTGAAACTATTGAAAGAGAATAAAGCCAGCGAAGAAACATTGAATGAAAAAGTCAGACGAGTATTACGCATGATGTATCGAACCAATATGTCGGAAGGTCGTCCTTGGGGGACACTTGCTTCTGAAGAACACACCATAGCTGCACGTAAGATTGCCGAAGAAGGAATTGTTCTACTGAAAAATAACAAAAATATTCTTCCACTAAATGTAGAGTCTTTGAAAAGAATACTTGTGGTTGGCGAGAATGCCATGAAAATGATGAGCCGAGACGGTGGTTCTTCAGAAGCTAAGTCAAAATACGAGATAGTACCTCTTGAAGGTATCCGCAGATATGTTGGCAACCGTGCTAAAATAGACTATCAGCCGGGATATTCATCAACTGCATCGAAGTCGGTAAACGACAGCTTGTAT
>OHFN01000708.1_pt1 | contig 19844 bp, 10 predicted proteins | sample 1567571 | NCBI WGS metagenome assembly OHFN01 (sample SAMEA3879533, study PRJEB24766) | human gut metagenome | biome: human-associated habitat; feature: feces | place: USA | collected 1985/1987
GCGCCAAACCAAACGCTTGGATCTGATGAACTTGCGTGAGTATGCTACCTATTACAATGATTTGGCAAATATGGGTGAAATATCTGATCCAAGCAGTAATTATTCTGATCCGTCTTTACTGGGTGTGGGTACGAATTGGCAGGATGCTATATTCCAGACTGCTTTACAACATCAACATCAGATTTCTGCACAAGGGGGTACTGAGAAAATACAATACTATGTATCTGCTTCTTATATGGATCAGGACGGTACCATTATCGGTTCCAACTTTAATCGATATAGCTTTCGCACCAACTTGGATGCCCAGTTGAAAAAGTGGTTGAAGCTTGGTTTGAGTGCTACCTATACATCAACGAGAGACGATTTGAAATTGGCAGACAGTGAGCAAGGTTTGATAAATTACTCATTGACTACTCTTCCTGATATACCTATTTATAATTTGGACGGCAGTTATGCGACTGTAGTTCGCGAAGGCTATACAAATCCTAACCCGATTGCCCTTGCTATGATGGATGATATATTGCTGGATCGTCAGAAACTGACTGGTAATGTCTTCTTTGAAGTGACTCCTATCAAGAACTTGGTTTGGCATGCTGAACTGGGTTATGATATCGGCTCCAGTAAAGGTGAACGCTATAAACCGATGGTTGATTTGGGTGGATGGGTACGTTCCAGTAATGAAAGTAGCATCCAAAAGAATAGTAATACTTTCTGGCAGTTAAAGAATTATGTCACTTACTCTGGAAGTATAGGTGATAAGCACCATTATACAGCGATGGTAGGACAAGAATGTTGGGAATCTAGCTACGACCTTACAAGCATATTTAATAGTGGTCTTCCTTCGGACGAAGTACATAACCCCGCTTTAGGAACTGGAACTCCGACTATCAACGCTGGTTTCGGAAGCTCTTCCATGGCTTCTTTCTTCACTCGTTTGACTTACAATTATGCCGATCGTTATTTGGGTACTTATACTTATCGTTACGATGGCTCTTCAAATTTCGGTCCTGAGAATCGTTGGGCTGGTTTTCATTCACTGGCTGCTTCTTGGCGTTTCTCCAACGAGAAGTTTTTCGAACCTTTGAAAAATGTCATTAGTAATGGTAAACTGCGTTTGGGTTGGGGACAGACAGGTAACTCAAGTATTGGCGGTTATGCGTGGGGGACATCCATGAGCCGTATGCCTTCCGGACTAGGCATGGGCTATCGTCCATCTAATATTCCAAATACTTCCATCAAGTGGGAATCACAGGAACAATGGAATGTAGGTTTGGATCTAGGTTTTTTGCATGATCGTATTAACCTGACTTTGGAATGGTATAAGAAAACGTCCAGTGACATGCTGATGCCGTTGCAGTTACCCTCTTATATGGGTACTTCTGGAAATGGATCTTCTGCGCTTGCTGCCCCCAAAGGTAACTATGGTGACATAGAAAATACAGGCTTTGAAATTTCTTTGAATACACATCCTATTGTTGGCAAGTTTGAATGGGACTCTGATTTCCAAATCTCTTTGAACAAGAATAAACTGAAGGGACTGGCAGGTACCGCCAATGCACAAATCGTAGGTTATGGACAGTGGACAGATGTAGTCAGTGTGTCAAGCGTAGGCGAGTCTCTTTATAATTTCTACGGTTTTGTTTGTGACGGTGTTTATAAAGATCTGGAAGATCTCCAGAATTCTCCTAAACCTGCTAAATATCCGGCTGACGGTGTATTCGACCGTACTAATACTGTGTGGGTAGGAGATATAAAATATAAAGATATTAGTGGCCCGAATGGTGTGCCCGATGGAATTATAGATGATTATGACAAAACTAATATCGGTTCTCCGATGCCTAAATTCACTTTCGGATGGACCAATACCTTTCGCTACAAAAACTTTGATCTCTCTATCTTCATTAATGGTTCATACGGAAACAAGGTATATAATTACCTTTCCATGAAACTGACGCACATGAATTCACCTTGGACCAATCAGCTGAATGCTGTAAACGGACGTGCACAACTTGTTCCGATTGATGCGAACAAAGTATATGAAAATGGTTCCATGTGGTATAATGATGTGTCCAATGTAATGGTGGCGAACCCTGGTGCTTCTATACCCCGTGCCACAGTTAACGACCCGAATGATAATGACCGCATTAGTGACCGTTATGTGGAGGATGGTTCTTATATTCGTCTAAAGAATATTTCTTTGGGATATACTTTCCCGAAAAAGATGATAGACAAATTGGGCTTGAGCAATTTGCGTGTTTATGCCAATATTCAGAATTTGCTGACCATTACTGGTTATGACGGTTATGATCCTGAAATCGGTGCCAGCACTTCAAGTGTCAATGTTTATGGTTTGGATAACGGACGTTACCCGTCACCTACTGTCTATTCATTCGGCTTGAATGTTTCATTCTAACATTTTAAATTGAAGAAAAATGAAAATCAGAACAATTAAATATTGGATGTTTGCCGCTATATTCGGCATGGGGATAACTTCGTGTGAAGACTTTCTGAACCGTCCTACCGAAGACAATTACAATGAGTCGAATTTTTATCAGAACGACGGACAGTGTATACAAGGTGTCAACTACCTTTATAATTCACCTTGGTATGATTTCCAACGTGGTTTTATTAAAGTTGGTGAAATCCTTTCAGGAAATGTGTATGAGGGGAATAGCCCATATCTAAACTTTACAGTGAATGGTACAGACGAGAATCTGGTAAATATGTCTTATTCATTGTGGGCGGTTATAGGTCATGCCAATACCGTATATACACGTTTGAAGACTGCTAATGCATCGGTGGCAGTGAAGAATCAGTGTATGGGTGAATGTCTTGCATGGAAAGCAATGGCTTATTTCTATCTGGTACGTAGTTTTGGAGCAGTGCCTATTATTCATGATAATACGGCAGAACTGAATGGCGGTAGCTATAATTCCAAGTTTAAGGTAGAGAAAGCAGATGTATATGAATATATTGTCATGACTTTGGAAAAAGCAATGGAACTGCTTCCTGCAAGAGGTGAAAAGGGGCGTATTGACCGTTATAGTGCTGAAGGTCTTCTAGCTAAAGTTTACTTGACCAAGAGTGGTATCTCCGGTACTCGTAATGCCGATGATTTGGCAAAAGCAGCAGAATATGCCAAGGATGTGATTGATAATTCCGGTCGTAAGTTGTTGACAAATTATTCTGATATTTTTCGTTTGGATAACAATAAGAATGAAGAGTGTCTCTTCTCTTGGCATTGGTCATCCGGACGCGATCCTTGGACGCAACAGAATACATTGCAGTCAGATTTGGCAATGGTAGGTTTTGATGAATTTGGAGATAACTGGGGAGGTTATGCCGGTCCGTCTGTCGATTTGCAGGATGCTTTCGGTATTTCGGCTTTGGTGAGTCCTGAAACACGTTCGGACATTGACGTGCGCCGTAAGGCTACAATGATGATGGCTGGTGATACTTATGATTATTTTTGGCAAGATAAAGGTGGATTCGATCTTCTCAAATATGTTTATGATCCTGTTTATGGGAAGGGAGGCCCTAATGGTGATTATCAATCTCCTACGGGAGCCAATCATGTGAAACATCTGTATGGTAACAACTATGACCATATAAAAGCATTGGGCGTGTCTGCAGGTAACATGTGCAGTGGTTTAGCAACTCATATTCTCCGTTTGTCCGATGTTTATCTGATATATGCTGAGGCTAAAATGGGAACTGCAACTTCAACGACTGACGCTTCGGCTATAGACGCTTTCTACAAAGTGCGTCATCGTGGGCGACAAGCCTATGAGAAACCTGCTGCCATCACTTGGGAAGATGTATGGAAAGAACGTCGTTTGGAATTGGCTTGCGAAGGTGATCGCTGGTACGATTATGTGCGCCTGGCATATTATGATTCTCAACGTGCTATCAATGAATTGACTGCACAGCGTCGTGATGTCTATTACAATTTGGGTACTACTTATAAAGCTTATTATGAAACAGGTAATTGGACTGTGAATCCTGATGAAACACGTTATAATCCGGATGCAAAAGCTCCTAACGTGACTGTTTCAAGTTTTACGTTACCCTTCCCTACGGAAGATGTAGTGTTTAATCCTAATTTGATGAGTGATCCGATACATGTGGATGTACGTAGTGAATTCAGTTATTAATCTTAATACATGAAAAAAATGAAAAGTAATAAATATATGAATTGGTTCTTGGCATCAGTTCTTGCATTGGCAGGTCTTTTTGTGGGTGCTTGCGAGGACGAGCCCGATCGATATGAGGTGGCAAGCGGAATTCCGGTTGTCAAATATGTACGTGTTCCCGATCTGGCAGCCAGTGACTCTTTACTGTCGGGAGCTTATATGTCAAGTACTATTTGTTTGGTAGGTGAGAATTTGCGTAGTATTTACGAACTTTACTTTAATGACCAGAAGGCTATTCTTAATACCAGCTATATAACTGACAATACGCTAATAGTTAATGTCCCGAAAGATATTCCGTCTGTTGTGACGAATAAAATTTATATGATAACCCAAATAAAAGATACGATAAATTATGATTTTAAAGTGCTGGTACCTGGACCTGCAATCAGTTCTATGAAGTGCGAATGGGCCAGACCGGGTGAATTGGCTGAGATTCGTGGGGATTATTTCATTGATGATCCTAGTAAGCCGTTGACGCTCAAAATAGGTGATACAAATATTGATATTGAGAGCTTTTCTCAAAGTAACATCTCTTTTGTTGTGCCGGAAAATCTGACAAGCAGTGCTTTAGAAGTGACTACTATTTATGGAACAACGAAATCCAAATTTCATTATATGGACACACGTGGCATGCTGTTTGATGACTGGGGCAAAGACGAAGGTGGAACTGGACTGACTAACCACGGTTGGCATGCACGCGAGATAAAGAAAGATGAGTTTTCACTTGATGGCAGTTACATGGAATTAGGTGGTGCGACAATGACAGCTGACGGTGGATGGGCTGATGCCAATTTTGCTTTTGAATATTGGCCGGGTGACTGGAATACTCCACAAGGATTTACTGGTACAGACATCCGTTTAAGTGATTTGGTCAGTTTTAAGGATTTTGAAAATATGTCCCTGAAGTTTGAAATGTGTATCCCGTCAAGTAATCCATGGATGGCAGGAGCTATGCAGGTAATTTTTTCAGGAGACGATCAGGTCACTATGCAAACTGCTAATAATACTTTCTTTAATAACGATACGGGATATCCACGTGCGCTTTATCGCCCTTGGAGCTCAACTGGCAGTTATGATACGGCCGATGAGTGGGTTACTGTGACTTTGCCTATTACTGACTCTTTTGCTTATGACCAGAATGGGGAGAAAGCTAAAATACCGCTAACTGAGAAAAACTTTACTGGTTTGACTATTTTTGTATGGGGAGGTGGTGTTGCCGGTACAGAATGTGATCCGATTATCAAGATTGATAACATTCGTGCAGTGCCCAATTAATGAGTAAAAACAATGAAATAAATGATGAATATGAAACTATATCATAAATTATCAGCTCTTTTAATGTTGAGCTTAATACTTGTAGGCACTTCTGTGTTGACAGGTTGTGATAATGACGAACTAGATACAAATCCATATAATAAGGCGGGGGTAAATTTGTTAGGATTTGGTCCGTGTCCTCTTAAACGTTTGGATATTATGCGTATTACCGGTACGCATCTGAATCGGGTAGATAAGATTCTTTTTCCACAAGGAAACTCGATGATAGAGGAGTCAACAACTTTTGAAGAGGCAGAATTCCGCCTTATTAATAATGAAGAGATAGAAGTGGTGGTTCCTGATATGACTGTTCCTGGAAAATTACGTTTGGTGGCAGGCAATGATACGATTGTGTCTGTATCGAACATTACATTCGAAGAAACTGCTGTTGTAGAAGCAGTCACTCCAATAAAGAATTTGCGTGCAGGTGATGTGATAACTATTTCCGGAGAGTTTGTGTGGAATATTGCTTCGGTGACTTTCAATGACCACGTGGTTGTGGAAGCTGAAAATTTCTTGAAAAATACCCGTACGGAGATTCAGGTGGCTGTGCCGCGTGAAGCGCAGAGTGGTGATATCGTATTTAGTAACGGTGCGGAGAATCCACAAGAAGTGGCATGGCCCGAACCTCTTGAGATTCGTCAGGCTGTGGTTGCCAAACTTTCTGCCACATCCCTTGATTTTGGTGGTACAATTATCATCTCAGGAACAGATCTTGATTTGGTGGAAACTGTCAATTTCCCATTGATGACCAAAGGTGCTGACTTTACAGTGAACAGCGAAGGTACTCAGTTGACAACTACTGTACCTGTGACCACTATTCCTGGTATCATATCTTTAACTCAATATTCTGGTTTAGTGGTTGAAACAGCTTCTTATACGTTACCAATGGCCGAATATACCTCCATCTCTCCTACTGAAGAATTGAAAAAAGGGGATATGGTGACTATCGTCGGTAAGAACCTTGACCGTATTACTTCAGTCGAATTGCCGGGCGGTATCGTTTTGCAGAAAAGTGGGTTTAACCAAAGTGCCACTCAAATTACTTTCATAGTGCCTGAGGATATGGGAGATGGTAAAGTGACGCTTATTCAGCATGAGAACTACAAGATAGAATCGGAAAAAATTACTATGCATCACGAAGGTGCAGAGTATCCTGTTTGGCAAGGGTCTGTAGTTATTGGTAATTGGAGTGGCTCGATGGATGCACTTTCTTGGGATGGTGGCAAAGAGCTTTGGCCAACTGTAAAACCTGGTCAGGTGTTGTCTGTCTATGCCAAAATGAATGAAGGTGCGGATTGGGCGCAACTTCGTGTTGGCAATGGTAACTGGGCTGCCCTTCCGGGTACAAGCGACCCGTATGATCTTGAACAAGGAGAGAATATCATTCGTATCACTCTTACAGAGGCTATGATTGATCAACTTGTCAATAATAAAGGTTTAGTAGTGTGTGGAGCCAACTTTACTGTTACAAAGGTAACACTGTCAGTTCTTGAAACGGTCATTTGATCGGGCTCTTTCAATGGTTCCGGATGGGCTGGATTTGAAGGGTTGAGTTGGGGTAGATATAATTGGAGTACTTTTGAACAAGGTCAGAAGATTGTCGTTACATTTGCTTCTACAACACCCACACTTGAACAGGGCTGCATTAATTTTAAAACAGCGGGTGAGAAGTGGCCAGTCTTGTCTGTCGGTCAGGTTGATTTTGCAGGAAAGGCTGAAGATCAAACTTATGAATTCACACCGACTACTGAAGATATTTCGCGGTTAAAAAGTGAAAATGGTCTTATTTTACAAGGTGATGGCTATATATTAAATAGGTTTTATATTCTCGCTTTGAAAGCCTCCTTTCTCTTTGCATAAAGCTACATGTAGATAGAAAGGAGGTTTGTTCTTATTAAAAACTTCTTAAACAAATTGTATGAATAGCAATATGAATAGTGGCATCCGAAGCATCGTTAAATTGTTGGTTGGTTTATTTTGGGTCTCATCTTTTTTTGCTTGTGGCAGTAACGATGATGGAAACGGTTCTGACGAACCACAGTTGGATGCTCCTCAGTTAGTTTCGAGTATACCGGTCAATGGGGATAAGGATATTCCTACCAGAGATTTAGAGGTGATATTGACTTATGATCAAAATGTAACAATCTCTTCTGCTGGACATAGTGAGGTAACAATTTCAGGTGCAACGGTAGAAAATGTATCAGCCAATCTGAAAAAAGTAACAGTCTGTTTGTCGGGACTGGAAAGTGGTGGAAATTATATGTTAAAAGTTCCCAAGGGAGTTGTTTTAGGTCCCACTAAAGTAGAAGCACCTCAGGTAACAATTTCTTTTTCTACCATAAATACATCAGAAGTTAAGCCGGTGATTTCTGAGCTTTGTGTATCTAACCCTTTACCTCAAGCCCAGAAGTTATACGATTATTTAGTTAGCATTTATGGTAAAAAGACCTTGTCCGGTTCAATGGCCAATGTCAACTGGAATATTGCAGAGGCAGAGTTAGTACATAAAACTACTGGTAAATATCCAGCCATAGCATTCTTTGATTATATCCATTTATACGCTTCTGCACCTGATAGCTGGATTGATTACGGGAATACAACAATTGTTGAGGATTGGTGGAGTCAAGGAGGGCTGGTAGGTGCCGGATGGCATTGGATGGTTCCGGCTTATGATGGTGCCGCTACAGATAATATGACATATGAACCGGAAAAAACGACTTTCCGTCCTAAGAATGCGATTGTAGAGGGAACGTGGGAAAACAGAATCATTAAGGCAGATTTAGAAAAGATAGCTGGGTATCTTAAATTACTCCAAGATAAAAACATACCCGTTATTTGGCGTCCTTTACATGAGGCTGCAGGAAATATCTATGAACCTTGGCATGGTACAGCTTGGTTTTGGTGGGGATATGACGGTGCCGATGTTTATAAAAAATTGTGGATATATATGTTCGACTTCTTTAAAGAGAAAGGAATTAATAATCTGATATGGGTTTGGACTACTCAATTGAATGATGCAGATTTCTACCCGGGAGATGCATATGTAGACATTATTGGCCGTGATATTTACAATCAGAAGGCAGGCCCAGATAATGCCGTTCAATATAAAACAATAGATGAAGTTTATTCAAAGAGGTTGGTTGTACTAAGTGAATGTGGCAGTGTCGCTACTATATCTAGTCAATGGGAATCAGGAGCACGTTGGGCTTATTTTATGCCATGGTACCAATATAATGCAACTACATTAGCTGGGCATGAGCATGCAGATGATAAGTGGTGGACAGATGCGATGACGCAGGATTATGTTGTGACACGTGATCAGTTACCATCCATGAAATAAGCATGGTAACTTATATTCTGCTTATTAATACTGTAAAGGGATAAAATTGTATCATTATCGTTAAGGGCAATCCGCTATCTTTGCGTTAGGATTTAATATAACCAATACCATTAATGAAAAGCATGAATATGAAAAAAGTAGTATTACTAACTGCACTCTTGACGGTAGGCTTGATGTCTGCCTGTAATTCTGTTAAAAAACAGCAGACCCTTGAAGAATCCAATTATGTGCGTACTCAGGAAACAGAGAAGCTGCTAACCAATCTAAAGAAAAGTTCCTCCAAAGGAATCATGTTCGGACATCACGATGATACCGTATATGGTATTGGTTGGGATGGCGACGAAGGACGTTCGGACGTTCAAAGCGTATGTGGCGATTATCCGGCAGTAATCAGTTTTGATTTAGGCGAGTTGGAACTGAAAGGCGATGATAGCCTGGACAAAGTAGCTTTTGATAAAATAAGAAAAGAAATAATTAATCAGTATCAGCGCGGCGGCATGGTTTCGTTGAGTTGGCATTTGCGCAATCCTAAGACAGGAGGCGATTCATGGGATGTGTCAGATACTACGGTGGTTAAATCTATCCTGCCCGGTGGAGAGAATCATCAGAAGTTCTCCGGTTGGCTGGGCACAGTTGCCGATTTCCTGAACTCTCTGAAAATGGCTGACGGAGTGAAAGTCCCTGTTCTTTTCCGTCCATGGCATGAGCATACCGGAAGCTGGTTCTGGTGGGGCGAAAAACTTTGTACCCCTGATGAATATAAGGCTTTGTGGCACATGACGGTAGACAGCCTTCGTACGCATGGAGTGGACAATGCTCTGTATGCTTACTCGCCCGGATCAGAGCCCAAAGATACCGCACAATACCTCAAAAGATATCCCGGTGATGATATAATCGACCTTATTGGTTTCGATACTTATCAGCACGACCGTGATGCTTATCTTGCCGGTCTGGAAAAGTCACTGGCTATAGTAGATAGCATTGGCAAGGCACATAATAAAGTGATTGCCATTACCGAAACTGGCTATGAAGGTGTCCCCGATGCAAAATGGTGGACAGGTACTTTGCTTCCTGCAATCGAGAAATACCCGTTGGCATACGTGCTGGTATGGCGTAATGCCCGCGAGCGAGTAACTCATTTCTATGCCCCTTACCCGGGACAAACCTCAGCCGAAGACTTTGTTGAATTCTATAATAATCCGAAAACCTTGTTCGCAGGAGATGTGAACTTATATCAATAACAAACATAAACAATTAAGACATGAAAACCTTTAGAGAGAAAGTGGAAGAACTCTTTCAAAAACATGAAGAGTTAATTACGAGAAAAAATGTGGCTGTAGAAGACGGGAATGGTATATTTACCCGCTATAAATATCCGGTAGTGACAGCGGCCCATGCGCCCGTGTTCTGGCGGTATGATTTGGATGAAAACTCCAATCCTTACCTGATGGAACGTATCGGCGTAAATGCAACGATGAACTCCGGCGCTATCAAATGGAAGGGCAAGTATTTATTGATGGTACGCGTAGAAGGAGCCGACCGTAAATCATTTTTTGCTGTGGCCGAGAGTCCAAACGGTATTGACAACTTCCGCTTCTGGGATTATCCGGTTACGATGCCCGAAGATGTAATACCTGCGACGAATGTGTACGATATGCGTCTCACGGTTCATGAAGACGGCTGGATTTATGGTATCTTCTGTGCTGAACGCCATGATGATAATGCGGCTGCCGGTGATTTGTCATCTGCTACGGCAACGGCTGCCATCGCCCGCACGAAGGATTTAAAGAACTGGGAACGCTTGCCGGACTTGAAAACCAAGAGCCAGCAACGCAACGTAGTACTTCATCCAGAGTTTGTAGATGGAAAGTACGCACTCTATACACGTCCGCAAGATGGCTTTATTGATGCCGGAAGCGGTGGAGGTATTGGCTGGGCATTGGTAGATGACATGACGAATGCCGAAGTAAAGGAAGAAAAAATCATAGATCAACGCTATTATCACACCATCAAGGAAGTGAAGAACGGCGAAGGTCCACATCCGGTTAAGACTCCGAAAGGCTGGTTGCATCTGGCCCATGGTGTTCGTGGCTGTGCGGCAGGATTGCGTTATGTACTTTATATGTATATGACTTCTTTGGAAGATCCGACGAAACTGATTGCTGCCCCTGCCGGTGCTTTCATGGTTCCCGAAGGTGAAGAGCGTATCGGTGATGTTAGTAACGTACTTTTTACCAACGGTTGGATTATCGATGAAGACGGCAAAGTATTCATCTATTACGCCTCTTCCGATACACGGATGCATGTAGCTACTTCGACCGTAGACAAACTGGTGGATTATTGCTTGAACACCCCTGCTGATGGCTTGCGTTCGTCTGCTTCGGTAGAGACATTGAAGAAGTTGATTGATAAAAACCTGAAAAATATAACATGGCAACATTAAAAGAAAAAGTAGGTTATGGTTTCGGAGATATGTCTTCCTCCATGTTTTGGAAAATATTCTCTTACTATTTACCTTTCTTTTATTCGAATATATTTGGGCTTAGTCTGGCTGATGCAGGAGTACTGATGCTGGTAACACGTGTCTGGGATGCATTGTCTGATCCTATGATGGGTGTAATTGCCGACCGTACACGTACGCGATGGGGTAAGTATCGCCCTTATTTGCTGTGGGCTGCGGCTCCATTTGCAGTTGCGGGGATTCTCCTCTTTACGACTCCCGACATGGGGGCAACGGGTAAACTCATTTGGGCTTATGTCACCTACATCCTGATGATGACTGTATATACAGCTATCAATGTTCCTTATGGAGCGATGTTGGGGGTAATGACAGACGACTCTAATACTAAGACGGTTTTCTCTTCTTACCGTATGTTTTTTGCGTATGGAGGTAGTTTTATTGCATTGGGTGCATGGGAGCCGTTGTGCAATTGGTTCCGGTCAATGGAATGCAGTACCACTGCCAGTTGGCAATATGCCATGGTAGTAATTGCTATATTTTGTTTTCTGGGCTTCCTGCTATGTTTCAGTATGACACGTGAGCATGTCAAGAGTGCTGCGGCAGAGTCGATAGGCAAAGATGTGAAGTCGCTTGTACGCAATTCGCCCTGGTGGATATTGAACGGTGCGGCTCTGCTCTCTAATTTCTTTAATACGGTACGTGGTGCTACTGCTGCCTACTTCTTCAAAGACTATATTAGCGCGAATGCTTTTCTCGACTTGGGCATCTTCAACATAGTGCTTTATGCGGGGTTGTTCCTGATGGTAGGCGAAGTTTGTAATATGATTGGTGTGGCATTGGCAGTACCTCTTTCCATGAAGTTCGGAAAGAAATCGACTTACGTGCTTTCATTGATTTGCCTGGTTGTATTCAGCGTCTTGTTCTTCTTTATACCTAATAATGGATTAGGTTGGTGGTTGATGATGATCTTCCAAGTACTGATTTCTATATGTACGGGTATTGTCTCGCCGCTTATATGGAGTATGTATGCCGATGTAGCGGATTATGCCGAACAGAAAGATGGTACTGCATCTACAGGATTGATCTTCTCTTCCGGTTCTATGGCACAAAAGTTTGGTGGCGCATTTGCCGGATGGGCTGTAATGGTATTGTTGGCAGCTTTCGGTTATAACACTGCTGAGGGTGCTTTGCAAACACCCGAAGCGTTGGATGGCTTGAAGTACTTGATGAGCTTTATTCCGGCTGCTATTGCTGCGGTGTCTATCCTGGTTCTGTTTATTTATCCGCTTAATAAAACGCGGATGGATGCCATTGCTGCTGAGTTGAAGAAGAAAAGAAGTATAGCCTGAGGGAAAGGCGTATATTAGCCTATCGCATTTGCCTTTAAATTAGAAGAAATAAATGGATATTAAGAATATGAGTAAAGAAATGGAAGAAGAGTTGGTTACCAACATTCTTCCATTTTGGATAAATAAAATGACAGACGAGACGAACGGTGGTTTTTATGGTCGAATTACCGGCGGTGAAGTCTTGATGCCCGAAGCAGAGAAAGGAGCCATACTGAACGCCCGTATCCTGTGGACATTCTCATCAGCTTATCGTTTGTTGAAGAAAGAAGAGTACTTGGCTGCGGCTACCCGTGCCAAACGTTACCTGATCGATCATTTTTACGATGAAGTTCAGGGAGGTATTTACTGGTCCCTCGACTATAAAGGACAGCCGCTCGACACGAAAAAACAAATCTATGCCCTAGGTTTTGCCATCTATGGATTGAGCGAATACCACCGTGCCACCGGTGATGAAGAAGCGCTTGCGTATGCCATCCGCATCTTTGAAAGTATCGAAACACATAGCTTCGATCCGGTAAAGAATGGTTATTGCGAAGCATTGACCCGCGAATGGGGTGAGATTGCCGATATGCGCTTGAGTGACAAGGACGAGAACGAGCGCAAGACCATGAATACACACCTGCATATACTGGAACCTTATACAAACTTGTTCCGAGTGTGGAAGGATAAACGTCTTGAAGCGCAGCTCCGTAACCTGATTATCTTGTTTATAGAAAAGATACTCAACATCAAAACCGGGCATCTCGACCTGTTTTTTAATGATGACTGGGTGAGCAAGTATCGTATCGTTTCATACGGACACGACATAGAAGCTTCTTGGTTGATTCATGAGGCCGCTTTGGTCTTAGGAGATAAACTTTTGCTGGAAAAGGTGGAGCCCTTAGTGGAATACATTGCCGCTGCCGCCGACGAAGGTCTGACTCCCGACGGTAGTATGATTTACGAAACCTTCCTGGATAAAGCCCATACAGATGCCGACCGCCATTGGTGGGTACAAGCTGAGAATGTGGTAGGGCATGCCAACCTCTACCAGCATTTCGATGACGAAGTTGCCATGCAGAAGGCTTTTCGTTGTTGGGAGTATATCAAGGAATACTTGATTGATCGTAAAAACGGCGAATGGCATTGGAGTGTACGAGCCGATGGCAGTATAAATACCGATGACGACAAAGCCGGTTTCTGGAAATGCCCCTATCACAATGGACGCATGTGTATGGAGATTATAGAACGATTCTCATAGGCATATAGTTATATATTATTGCAGATGGCTGATAATTAAGAATGTTTTCTTATTTTTGTTGCATCCAATCAATCGTGATGCCATGAAGAAACTTCAATTATCAGCCATCAGGCAACAAGTGATTTCTTGTCTGCAAAATAATCTTGTAGAGTCTATCTTAGGGTTATGTTTTTTCGTCTTCTTTATTATCGGTGATTCATTGCCCTATGAGGAAAGTAGGGGATGGAGAGACATGCCTTTCATGTTTCCCACCTTATTTGTGCTAACCTATAGCTGCCATTATCTTTTCACAGGCAAGAAGGCCCTGATATACTATCTATCTATATTATCTGTAGTGCCTTTGATCCTTCTTCAAGGGCAACTGAGAGATTTTACCAATTCATCGGCTTATGGGTTTACATTATTATTGACCCTTTTCTTGTTACTTGGATTCAAAAAGACCGATGACAATACCTCTTTTGCACGTCATAGTGTAAAACTGATTGTTAATGGCGCTTTCTCTATTGCCATCGGCTTGCTATTGATAGGGGCGGTTGCTGTAATCTATTTTTCGTTAGTCTATATCTTCGACTGGAACGCTACCGAAGACTTCATCGAGTATGTGGCTCATTTCACATTTTACCTGTTTGTTCCTTTGTTCTTCTGTCACTTACAACAAGAGGAAGATACTGAGTGGGAGAACTTACCTCATGTCATACAGTTTGTCTTGAACTTTATCCTTTCTCCGGCTATCATTATTTATACGGCTATTCTTTATATTTATTTCCTCACTATTGCGATACATTGGGAGTTGCCAAAAGGTGGAGTAGCCTATATGGTAATGGCATTCATCATCGTGTCAATGGCAGGACGTATGGCACAACTTATTGTCAGCCAAAGGCTTTATGATTGGTTTTACCGTCCTTTTGGTTTTATAGCCATACCTCCGTTGGTGTTGTTCTGGATAGGAACCTTGCACAGAATATATACCTATAGCCTTACCGAATCGCGTGTATATTTGCTGGCTGCCGGAATATTGATGACTCTGTATGTGTTCTTCCTGTATAGCAAACGCCTGGGTAGTTACCGTTTGATGTTGTTGATAAGTTCATCCGTCATCATCCTGCTGACGTACATCCCGGGAATATCTGCGCATAATATCGGTATCCGGTCGCAGATCCATCGTCTGCAACGCATGGCAAGCGAGCTTTCGTTATGGGATGCAACGACTGGAAAGTTGGTAGGTACGGAGGCATTTCAGGCAAAAGATAGTTTGCAGAAATACACCATCCGCCAGTTGGACGACTGTTATGTTTACTTGGAAGATGTGCTGGGAAGGGAGACTGCCATTGCCCGCTTCGGAGTGAATAACCTGGTTCTGGAATCTGATAATGAGTCTGAATCAGCATATTTCTACCGTCCGAATAGCAATATAAATATCGAGGGGTATACTCAATACTTGCCCGGTTGCCGGATAATTGTTTCCGACGGAAAACAGATGGAAGTGTGGTATAAAGACCGGTTACTGTTAGAAACTGACACTAGGGCACACTTTGAGAAATACAAGGAAGAGATGTCTTCATGGGGAAGAACTGCTAAAGATATAGAACCTTTCTGCTTCAGGAACGACTCTTGCCTGGTAGTGTTAGAAGCCATTGTGCGATTGGAAAATAGAGAGTATAAATTAAGAAATTATGGGGACATACTAGTGTTTGAAAAGTGATAAGAAAGTTCAAAAGACGTGCCACATAATTACAATAAAAGCCATATATTTGTGCGCCCTGTTTTTGCCTTTCAAACTTAAACAGCTTATCAGAATGAGTAAAATACTTGTTATAGACGACGAAGTGCAAATTCGTACGTTGCTGTCCCGCATGCTGGGACTTGAGGGATATGAAGTGTGCCAGGCAGGCGATTGTGCAGCTGCCTTGAAGCAGTTGGAACTGCATGTTCCCGATGTTGTATTGTGCGATGTATTCCTGCCCGATGGAAACGGAGTAGACTTGGTACTCGCTATGAAAAAGAAATCGCCCAATGTAGAGATTATCCTTCTTACCGCTCACGGCAACATCCCCGATGGGGTTCAAGCTATTAAGAACGGTGCTTTCGATTATATAACAAAGGGCGACGATAATAATAAGATTATCCCTTTAGTGAGCCGTGCCGTAGAGAAAGCGCAGATGAATGTCCGTCTGGAGAAGTTGGAGAACAAGATTGCAAAAACTTATTCCATTGACTCCATTCTGGGTGAATCTAAAGTGCTGAAAGAGGCCCTTGCCCTTGCGCAGAAAGTCTCCGTAACCGATGTACCTGTATTATTAACCGGGGAGACGGGAACCGGTAAAGAAGTCTTTGCCCAAGCCATCCATTATAATAGCAAGCGTGCCAAGCAGAATTTTGTAGCTGTAAACTGCTCATCTTTCAGTAAAGAATTGCTGGAAAGTGAGATGTTCGGTCATAAGGCAGGTTCTTTTACCGGTGCACTGAAAGATAAGAAAGGTTTGTTTGAAGAAGCCAACAACGGTACCATCTTCCTGGATGAAATAGGTGAGATGGCATTTGAGCTACAAGCCAAATTATTGCGTATTCTCGAAACAGGCGAATATATAAAGATAGGCGATACGAAACCTACCCGTGTAAATGTACGCATCATTGCAGCTACCAACCGTAACCTGACCGAGGAAATTGCCGCCAATCATTTCCGCGAAGACTTGTTTTATCGTCTCAGTGTCTTCCAGGTACATCTACCGCCGTTGCGTGAGCGTACAGGCGACGTGCGTCTGCTGGCAAAGGCATTTGTAAAAAGTCTCTCCGAACGTATGGGACGCACAATCACCGGGATGACTCCCGCCTTTATCGAAGCATTGGAGCAACAACCGTGGAAGGGAAATATCCGTGAATTACGTAATGTGATAGAGCGTTGCCTCATTGTCTGTGAAAGCGAACGACTGGATATTGCCGATTTGCCTTTAGAAATTCAGAACACCCATTACGAACAATCTTCCGAAACAAGTCCCGATAGCTTTGAGCTTTCGGCGATGGAACGTCGTCATATTGCCCGCGTACTCGATTATACCAAAGGTAACAAGACTGAAACAGCTCGTTTATTAAAGATAGGGTTGACAACGTTGTACCGTAAGATTGAGGAGTATAAGATCTAATACAGAAAGACAATCTTAGTTTTATTTCTCCTTCTATTACTTTCGCGTTATTCGCTTGGCTCATTTTCCTACAGAAATGAGCTGAACAGAATATGGTAACAGTCTTGATTTATTATGAAATATTATTTGTTGAAACTGAGAATACTTATTCGTAATGTATTGTATATCAGATTGTTTTATTGAGGTACTCTCATGTAACGACAGAGATAGCCTCACATAACGACTGAGGTACCCTGACATAACGACAAAGGCTACCAAAGGTAACGACTGAGGTTACCTCTGTTTTTATGTAAAGATAAAAGAATACAGTAAATCCCCTTTTAGCTCGTAACGCTTTCAATAATGAATTATTTCACCACAGATTACACAGATCTTCACAGATATATTTTTGCTTATAATCAAAGGTATAAACATTAATCTGTGAAGATCTGTGTAATCTGTGGTGAATCCCCCCTTCTATAATAACTTAATCTCATTAATAGGTTCAATCTTTTTCAAAATAGGTCGAACCTTTTCATTTTGGTAGGGTATTCCCAAATCTTTCTATAGGTTAAATTTGTTTTATATATTTGGAAATGAGACTTGTAATTATAGTCTCTTCTCTTTGGCACGCATTTGGCATATACACAGCAGAAAGGCATAAAATAATAATTTAAAAAGGTAAAAACATGGGATTAACATTATCATTCATTATTTGCTTTGGCGGCACAATGGTTGCCTTCTGGCTGTTTTGGAAGTGTGTAGATTGGTTTGAAAACATTTAAAGTAAAGGAGAAAAAGAAAATGTACACAGCACTATTTATAATAGGAATCGCAATCTTCGGATATTTGACGTATGTACTCATCAAACCCGAAAAGTTCTAACTACTAACGTTTAAAGAAAAGCAATGAATACAGAAATTTTAGGAGTGGTCGTTCAGATTGTACTTTTGGTTATATTGGCATATCCACTTGGATGTTATATTGCAAAAGTATATAGAGGAGAGAAGACTTGGTCGGACTTTATGGCTCCTGTAGAGAAACTTATATATAAGGTATGCGGCATCGACCCCAAAGAAGAAATGAACTGGAAACAGTTCCTCAAAGCCTTACTCTTATTGAATGTTTTTTGGTTCTTTTGGGGCATGGGACTTCTGCTGCTTCAAGGCCATCTGCCACTCAACCCCGACGGAAATGCTGCACAGACACTAGACCAGGCATTCAATACTTGCATCAGCTTCCTTGTTAATTGTAACTTGCAACATTATAGCGGTGAATCCGGTTTAAGTTACTTCACTCAGTTGTTTGTCATCATGTTATTCCAGTTTATCACTGCCGCTACAGGTATGGCTGCAATGGCTGGTATCATGAAATCTATGCTATGGGGCACAATGAAGACCATTGGTAACTTCTGGTACTTCTTGGTGCGCAGCGTAACACGTATCTTGTTACCGCTTTCATTATTAGTAGGTTTTATACTTATCCTACAGGGTACTCCGATGGGATTTGACGGTAAAATGCAGCTTACCACCCTCGAAGGACAAGAACAATTCGTATCACAAGGTCCTGCAGCAGCAATCATCCCTATCAAGCAATTGGGTACGAATGGTGGTGGTTACTTCGGCGTAAACTCTTCACATCCGTTGGAGAATCCTACCTACCTTACTAATATGGTAGAATGTATGTCCATCTTGATTATTCCGATGGCAATGATATTCGCCCTTGGTTTCTATACACAGCGTAAGAAGTTGAGCTACTGTATCTTCGGCGTAATGCTTGCAGCTTACCTCACAACGACGGCAGTCAATGTCTATCAGGAGATGGGCGGTAATCCACGTATCTCGGAAATGGGAATAGCTCAGGATGGCGGTGCGATGGAAGGAAAGGAAATACGTCTTGGCGCAGGTGCCAGTGCACTCTGGAGCACAACGACTACGGTTACTTCCAACGGTTCGGTAAACTGTATGCACGATTCACTGATGCCACTTTCAGGCATGAATGCTATGCTGAACATGCAGACCAACACTTGGTTTGGCGGTGTAGGAGTAGGCTGGATGAACTATTATACCTTCCTTATCATGGCGGTCTTTATCAGTGGATTGATGGTAGGACGTACCCCGGAATTCCTGGGTAAGAAGGTAGGAGCCCGTGAAATGAAAATCGCTACCATCGTAGCTCTGCTCCATCCGTTTGTGATTCTTGTATTTACGGCTCTATCCAGTTATCTCTTTGTGCACCATCCTGAGTTTGTGGCACAGGAAGGCGGTTGGCTGAATAATCTGGGATTCCACGGACTAAGCGAACAGTTCTATGAATATACATCTTGCGCCGCCAATAACGGTTCGGGCTTCGAGGGCTTGGGAGATAATACGCCGTTCTGGAACTGGACTTGTGGTGTGGTATTGCTTGTCAGCCGTTTCTTGCCGATTGTAGGGCAGGTTGCCATAGCCGGATTGCTGGGAGCCAAGAAGCATGCACCGGAAACTGCCGGAACATTGAAGACCGACACAGTGACCTTCAGCATCATGACATTTGTAGTGATTGTTATTATCGCAGCATTGTCATTCTTCCCTGCACACGCATTGAGCACGCTTGCAGAACAATTTAGTCTTTAAGATATATAGAATACAGAAGATATGAAAGATAATAATACAGCTTCTCTTTTCCAGAAGAAGCAAGTCGAAGAAAGCTTGGTTCAATCATTCGTGAAACTGAATCCACGGGTGATGATTAAGAACCCCATCATGTTTACGGTGGAGATTGTTACAGCCATCATGCTGGTGGTAACCGTCCTGTCCTTGTTCACTCCGGAGTATGGAAGTTTC
>OHFN01000712.1_pt1 | contig 19675 bp, 19 predicted proteins | sample 1567571 | NCBI WGS metagenome assembly OHFN01 (sample SAMEA3879533, study PRJEB24766) | human gut metagenome | biome: human-associated habitat; feature: feces | place: USA | collected 1985/1987
AGCATAAAAAAGCTAATTTGAAACAGACTTCTAATTTGCGTGGATTATACTAGGAGCTATCATGGCCCTTCTTTTTCCGGATGATTTGATGCATCGTTACGTGATGCTAACGGCACATGCCTTTTTATGGCATTTCTTATTACTATTCTTGAGTTTATGGATTGGCTTTCATAAACAAGGCGATACAACCACAAAAGGTTTCTTACAAACTTTGCCTTTATTCTTTATGTTTGCCGGCATAGCAACCTTTTTAAATATTGCTTTTCATACACTGGGAGAGCTTAATATGTTTTATATCAGCCCTTATTATGAAAGCACGCAACCTTTCTTTGACTTGTTAACACCAATTGTTGGTATTTCTATGCGTAATCTTATTTATCTATTCTGCATCCTCTTAGGTGCTTGGCTTATTCATCTTATCTGGCGCAAACTACAAAAGTTTTTATAATTCTAAAATAAAACCATTTGTTAAACTCTGCCCTTTGACAAGGATACAAAAAAGAACAGGCAATCATGTACATAAATGATTTTCGCTGCATAATAAAAAAGACTGCGGTTTGTTACAGTCATTACTACAGCATCACATAGCTTGTTTATCGCACGAGTTTAAGATATACGTTTCCAATATACGATGCGATCATGAAATATTTCCTTTACTAATTTTAAAAAGGTTTCCTCTTTAAAATCAACTCTTGGTACCATGATAAAAGGCTTATGCTTATCCACAAAAAAGACCATAATTTCACGTCCGATGACAACTTTTTTGATCACTTCTTGTTTATAGCTCATCATTACATCTTGGCATTCATCACTGATCGTATCCTCGCTTAGTGTTACCACTCCATTTTGTTCACGAAGCCCGCAATAACGTTTGCGAAATCGCAGTTTGTATATAAATAAGTAACAACCGATGATGCTCCAAAATAAAGCCAAATATATAGACAGGGTGAAAATCACCTTATAAAAATCAGAATCTGTTTCTGCCCCAAATAGAATACTTAACATGGATAAAAAAACAGCTGCAAGTGCATAATAAAAATAATGAAATTTATGTACCACTGCTTTTTTCGTTTTTAATATGTGATTACGTTTTTGCAGGATTTCAAAAAATTCATCACTGTAATCATGAACTCTGTCCTTTTCAAACTGATATTCATATACATATTCCATAGTTTTCCCTCTTTTTTAAAAAACCTTGAGAATTTCACAAGGTTTTTTTACTAAATCGTGATGTCAGAACCTAATTTTTCATTTAGCTCATTTACATATTTTTTCGCTAGCTCTACATACATGTTGCCTGGATGAAAACAGCTGATGCTGGAATAGAAATAGGAACGAGAACTTTCCCAGTTTTCTAAATAGTAATAAGATAAGCCAATCATATAAGCACTGACGCCCAAGCCAAAGCCCTTCATACGTTTATCTTCAATGGCATCATCCATTTCTTTAATTAAATCTGTTCGTTTATTAAAGACAACTTCATAAGACCAACGCTGATACATTTTAAAAGTTTCATCATCAATTGTGTCAATGATCTCCATCAATTTATCACAATATGCACGATTCTGATTCTGTAAATAAATATGGAAATATAAATCTAAGATTTCTTCTTTATTTTCCATTGTATAATCCTTCGCCAAGGCCTCTTCCAATGCTTTTTGACGTTCTGCTTCAGGACGGCTACGATAAATAGCTTTTAAGCGATACAATTCACAATTAAATTTGCCAACCGCTTTCTGATAAGCATCTTTTTCACAAAGCTCAATAACCTTTGCATAATCCTTCCCCTGAATAGCTTTATTTAAACGACCGACAGAGTTTTGTTTATAAATCATAAAGGCTATTGCAGCCGCAAACAATAAGATAATTACTACATAAGATATTATACTCATATTTCTTACCTCTTCTTTTCATTACACCGTTCATATTATAACGTAATTCACGAAAAATAGGTAGCCTTCCTTTATTTTTTCAATATTTTTTCGGTTGAAAGAGTGGAGGAAACTTAAAAATTGCTTTATAATAAAGCGGTATGTCAAAGAGGGAGTGATACATATGCATATTATGAAGAAATTTATGAATTATTATAAACCATATCGTACCGTATTCTTATTAGATATGATATGTGCCTTAGTCATTAGTGTTATTGATCTGGCATTCCCCCAGATTTTAAATTACTTAAATAACACATTTTATTTACAGACAAAGGAAGCTATTTTAGATAGTCTGGTTTGGTTAGGTGTTGGATTATTGATCATGTATATCCTTCGTGCCTTATGTCGCTACTATGTAACAGCACAAGGTCATATTATGGGCGCCCGCATGGAAAGTGATATGCGTCAGGATCTGTTTGATCAGTTTGAACGTTTATCTTTTTCCTATTATGATAAAAACAATACCGGAGAAATGATGAGCAAACTGGTTTCGGATTTATTTGATATCAGCGAATTAGCCCATCATGGCCCGGAAAATGTCTTCATTTCTTTATTAAAAATCTTTGGTTCTTTTATTCTATTGATGTATATTCATGTCGGTTTGACCTTAATTCTGATCGGTGTAACCATATTAATGTTGATATTCAGTTTATTTCAAAATCGCAAGATGCAGGCAACCTTCATGGATAACCGCCGTAAGATTGCTGGTGTAAATGCCAGTTTGCAGGATAGCTTAGCAGGCATTCGTGTCGTGAAGTCCTTTGCGAATGAAGACATTGAACGTGATAAATTTGCCCACAGCAATCAGATGTTCTTACAGTCAAAGGAAAACAATTATTATCGTATGGGCTTATTCCATGCCGGTAATAATTTCTTTCAGGGTTTGTTGTATTTGACGATTTTAGTCGCTGGTGGTTATTTCATTGCCATGGGAAATTTAGAACCAGTTGCCTTAGCAACGTATGCACTGTATGTAAATATCTTTGTTGCACCGATTGAAGTGCTGGTAGAGTTCACGGAAATGTTCCAAAAAGGATTCTCTGGTTTTAAACGTTTCCTTGAAGTAGTAGAAACAAAACCAGACATCGTAGATGCACCAGATGCAAAAGAGTTGAAAGAAGTTCATGGTGTCATTGATTATGAAGATGTTTGCTTCTCTTACAATGATGAAGAGAAAGTATTGGATCACATTCACATTCATATTGATGCCGGTAAATCCATTGCCCTTGTTGGACCAAGCGGCGGTGGAAAGACAACCATTTGTTCCTTGTTGCCTCGCTTTTATGATGTTACACATGGCTCTATTAAGGTAGATGGGAAAGATATTCGTTCGCTGACCTTGGAAAGTCTGCGCAAAGCGATTGGTATCGTGCAACAGGATGTTTATCTGTTTACCGGCTCTATTAAAGAAAACATCGCTTATGGAAAACCCGGAGCAAGTGATGAGGAAATCATTGCCGCTACTAAAAAAGCAAATATCCATGAATTTATCGTTTCTCTTCCAGATGGATATGATACCTTTGTAGGAGAGCGTGGCACGCGGTTATCCGGTGGTCAGAAACAACGTATCTCCATTGCCAGAGTCTTTCTAAAAGACCCTAAGATCTTAATATTAGATGAAGCAACCAGTGCTTTGGATAATGAAAGTGAGCGTCATATTCAAAAAAGTCTGGAAGAGCTGGCAAAGAATCGTACAACCATTACGATTGCTCATCGTCTATCAACCATCCGTAATGCTGATGAAATCATCGTCATTTCTGAAAATGGACAGGAAGAACGAGGAACGCATAATGAGTTAATCGCGTTAAATGGCATTTACGCGAATTATTATCGTTTACAATTTGAAGGTTTAGATTTTGATGAGGATATGACGAAACAAATTCACATGAAATAAAATGGGATATATTCTCCATATCCTAGGCTGCTGTTTTTTGATGTCAGCCAGATCTTTACATATTAAAAAACGTATTTCATATTTAGAAGTGAAAAAAATTGCGACACTTGCTAAAGAAATACGTTTTTTTATTATTGTAAGAAATTTACGGTCATAATGGCAATACCGAGAACTGTCAAAACAACACCAGTAGCACGATTTAAGGTAATCGGTTTTGCCTTATTGGCAAATTTAGCAGCTACTCTTGCCCATAACAAGGTAGATAAGATACAAAACAACATTGCCCACCAGTCTGGTGCTCCTCCAATAGTAAAATGTGAAACAGCCCCGGTAAAGGCAGTGAAGGTCATGATGAAGACACTGGTTCCAACAGCTGTCTTTAATTCATATCCTAAAACACTTGTTAGAATTAACAGCATCATCATACCGCCACCGGCACCGATGAAACCACAGATAAAGCCAATCAAAATGCCACACAGTACCGATTGCCCAAAGCGTTTTTTGGGTTCTATATCTCCCATTGATTCTTTTGTCGTCATCACCGGTCGCACAATAAATTTAATACCTAATAAAAACGTCATAAAGACCGAGAAACCGCCCATAGCTGTGTTCGGCACTAAAGAAGATATCCAACTGCCCACCATTGTGAAGATTAATACCGTCACCATCATAACCAAGCCGTTTTTAATATCCAAATTCTTATTTTTACCATACGTGTAGGCACTGACAGCACTTGCTAATACATCACTGGATAAGGCGATGCCAACTGCCTCATATGCCGGCATGCCTAAAAATGTAATCAGCATGGGACTGATGACTGCTGCAGCACTCATTCCTGCAAATCCCGTACCAAGACCGGCACCAATACCGGCTATAAAACAAACGATAAACTTCATCAGCATGTTTCTTCTTCCTCCTTTAAAGCTGCTTTTACATTTTCATTCATCCGCCGAAAAGTGTCTTTCATCCTCTTTAACTCTTCTTCGCTAAAGTTCTTTAACAAAAGCTTTTGAAACCGTTCCTGAGCTTTTCGACCATCGGCAATTACTTTATCAGCCTTTGCTAACATATGCAAATATATCGTCTTATGATTGCCTTCTTGATAATATTTTTCAATATATCCCTGTTCCTCTAAAAATTTTAAGGATGTTGAAACATGTGATTTCGTTAATTTACGACGTTGGACGATATCCGTCGCATTTTGACATTGTGGATGATTGGCCAGGAATAATAAAATATCGACATCCATTTTATGTAGGTCATAACGTTTGCAAACATTATGCAATTCCTTCTCATACAACCGTTTCCATAAATCAAGAATCTCTAAAAATTCCAACATGTGATCTCACCTCTTTATTCTATTTAGAACTATATGATACCATGGTTAGCTTTTTTGTCAAGCTATAAATTCATCAGATAAACTATACGTGTGTATCTGCATATACTTTTTCGTAGCTTCTTCTTTTTGACAAAGAAAAAATCCTATTCATGGATAACACCCATAAATAGGACAGTTATTAGATTCTCATTGCGAAAAAGACAGTGCACCTTGCGCTATCCTAATCTCTTACTTATGCTATCTTTTCATGATCCGCTATACATAAAGGCAATGTGAACCAGAACGTCGTGCCTTGACCTCGTTTACTAATTACCCCGTATTCAGCCTTATGTAATTCTAAAATCGCTTTCACGATACTAAGACCTAATCCGCTTCCTATTTTAGAGCGTACATGTGTTTTATCCACTTTATAATAACGTTCCCAGATATAAGGCAGCTGTTCTTTTTCAATCCCATCACCATGATCCATCACTTCAATGCGTACTCGATCTTTTTCAATGAGCTGACGGACATATATCTTATGATCATCTCCACAATAATTAATGGCATTGTTTATCAGATTATATATCACCTGATTAATTTTAATGATATCTGCTTTAACAAAAACCGGTTTATCATACTGAAACTGAATTGTAAAATCTTTATTTGTCAGCAGTTTATCATATCGGGCGATAATATGTTCAATTTCTTCTGTTATATTAAAGCTACTGCTATTAATTTCTTGAGCACCGGCTTGTAACTTAGATAAATCCAACATATCATTTACTAAATTGGTCAGCCTTTTCGTTTCGTCAATGATAATCTGCACATTTTCTGCTGTATTTTCACCAGGAATATCTCGCATAACTTCACCATAACCACTAATCATTGTCAGCGGCGTTCGCAAATCATGACTCATATTTGCGATTAATTCCCTGCGCAAGCTTTCAACCTTTGACAGCTCTTTCGCCGCATAATTCAAGGTATTGCTGAGCTCTTCAATTTCCAGATAGCCTTTCCCCTTAAAAGCTACATCATATCGTCCTTTCGCAAGTATCTTGGCGCCATCATTGATTTCAATAATCGGCGTAGCTATTTTACGAGATAAATACATCGCTAAAAGCGACGCGATTAGAATGAGAATTACGGCAATGATAAGAAACTGTGTCTGAATCGTTTCGATGGTGGCATTCACTGGTGTCAGCTGTGCATTGACCACAATGGTTTTTATACTTTTATCTGCCTGCATGACTACACTGATATATGTCATCATTTGGGCATTTTTATTAGAAGGTAATAGCTTTCGAAGCTTTTTCTCATCATAAGGTGTATTTAAGATACTATGATAGCGATCCGTTAGTTCTACTTCTTCTTTGAAATTAAAATCCTCTTTATTCGCAGATTCTTCTAATAAAGTAGAAGCAGTACCATCATGTTCCTTCGCCTCTTTTTGTAGCTTAGCAATGATATCCATGTGCTTTTTCATGCTAAACTCGGTAATGCCACAGCGAGGATCTCCTTTTCCACTACTGGAATATAATGGTGTTTCATTTTCATTCTCATAAACAATGACACAGAATTCATTTTCTTTGATAATCGCATCAATTTCATCCTTATAATTCTCATTATTTATTACCTGATTGATATCACTTGCAGCATCTTTTACGGAACGTGATTTGATCAACACATAAAATTTTTCTAAGAAAAAAACCTGAAAAAGCCACAGTACCAAAATGATGATGGCAATAAAGACTAGTAAACTGCCGAAAATTTTCCATTTGATACTGGTATCTTTTCTATTGTTTGCCTTCAAAACGATAACCTACCCCACGTAAGGTAACGATTGTAGAACTATAAATTCCCAGGCTTTTTCTTAATAATTTAATATGTGTATCTAACGTGCGATCGTCACCGTAAAAATCATATCCCCATACATCATGAATCAGCTGTTCTCTTGTTAAGGCAATGCCTTCATTACGCACCATGTAAAACAGCAGAACATATTCCTTAGGCGACATTTCGCTTTCTTTTTCATTTATGAATACCTTTCTGGCTGTAAAATCAATACGTAAGCCTTCATATTCATACACATCCTTGTGTTTTTTATCCTCTTCTCCATGAACTCTTTTTAAAATCGCATTGACGCGCATCATCAGCTCTTTCGGTGAAAAAGGTTTAACGACATAATCATCAATCCCTGTTTCAAAACCATGAATACGATCATACTCTTCTCCACGCGCGGAAAGCATAATAACCGGAGTAGAAGCCTCTTCACGTATCTTTTTCACTGCTGAAAATCCATCAAGATTAGGCATCATGATATCCATGATAATCAAATCAAACTGATCTTTTCGACATTTCTCAATCGCGTCCATGCCATCCACTGCCTCAGCAATTTCATATCCTTCAAATTCCCCATATTTCCGAATGATGTTACGTATTTGCGCTTCATCATCAACGACCAACAGCTTGCTCATGTTATCACCTCTATGTTCATTATAACGTGTTTTTGACGTTGCTGTGTGAATGTTTCATGAATTTCTTACGTTATACAAGTGATAATGAAAGCAAAGGATCATGGATCCTATTCCTCCATAAAATACCAATAAGTCAGTTTCTCAGAAGTTTTCATACCGGCTTTCTTTTGCAGCTGTAAGCTGATGATATTGTCTTCAACAATTTCGCCATAAGGAATACGTCCCTTTAACATTTGTGATTGTACTGCCCGTTGTAATAATGCGGTTGCAATACCTTTTCTTTGATATTCTTGCTTTACTTCTAATAGACCAATACTTTCTTCTTCATGCACACCAATAAAGCCACAAAGGATTTCTTTATCAAAGACAGCAAACATGTCATCATTTAGACATTCTTTTATATATTCCACTGTTGCCAAAGAAGGCATGGAGTGCTTATATAAAGCAATAATTTCTGGTATATATGCTTCTGTCAACGTTTGCATGGTAAAACCATGAGGAAGTTTTACTTGCGGTAATGTTTTTTCGATATAAGCACTGTGATAACAACGTAGTTCACAGGTGATATGGTATTGTTGTTGAATAAAACGATCGGTATACATATCATGTGCCACCAAAATAGCAAAAGAGGAAGGAAGATGTGCTACAACAGCTTTTGCACTTGCTTCATTCTCGGCAGCACAATATAACATATGTGATTTCGGACTCTCTACTAATAATCCATGGCTATCTTCATAATAAATCTTACCTTTCTTTCGGCGACATTCTAACATATCGGCATATAAGATACGATCTTCAAGCTTCATGCATCTAACCTCCTTTTTCCTATGAAATTAAAATCATAGTTCTTTTATACTATCTTTTGATATAAGAATATGACATCATTTTATTTACCTGTTTTCTGAATAGTGCTTTCCTTTATCCGTTGGCACACCATAACGAATAAAAAAGTGTCTTCTCACTTAAGCTTCCTACTCAAGAATAGATAAATTAGAAGTAAATCATCATATCGTTTTTGAAATGATGGTAACCCTTTTTTACCTAAGGTGAGTATGGTCTTCGCTTCGTGATAAGACACGCATTCCTTTAGCTTAAGCCATGGAACTCTTTATATAAATCGTTCTTAGAAAGACCTCTTTCTTTCGCGACTCTTTTTATTGCTTCATTGGTCGTTAAACCACCATCAATATATGTTTTGATCTGATCGTGGACCAAAGGCATAGCCTGATCTTCACCGGGGTCTTTTTCTTCTTTGCTGCCTTCGATAATGACAACCATTTCCCCTTTTAATTCCTCGACAACCTCCAGCAATTCCTCAATCGTGCCACGTAAGAACTCTTCATGCTTCTTCGTTAATTCTCTTGCCAGACACATTTGACGATTCCCCAGCACCTCTTTACAGCTTTCCAGCATTTTACGAATACGGTGGGGAGCTTCATAAAAGACAAGGGTGAAAGGATAATACTTCAAATCATGCAGTTCACGAATACGTTCTTTTTCGGATGCCTTCAAAAAGCCGTAAAACAAGAAATGCTGTGTATCTAAGCCACTGCATACCAAAGCATTTAACATAGCATTGCTGCCGGAAACAGGAATAACACTGTAGCCTGCTTCAATCACCAACTTACATACGATACTGCCAGGATCAGAGATCAAAGGATAACCTGCATCTGAAACAATTGCAATGGAATTCCCCTGATCTAGCAAATCCACTAACCCTTTAGCACTTTGCAGTTCATTATGCTGATGATGAGAAAGCAGTCTGGTCTTAATACCAAAATGTGTCAATAGTTTCATCGTATTGCGGGTATCCTCAGCTGCTATGACATCAACGCTTGCTAAGATAGAAATGGCTCTTGGTGTCATTTCTTCAAGATTTCCGATAGGCGTAGCCACCAAATATAATGCCGGTTTCTTTTGTTCAAAGCTTTTTTGTCTGTTCATGTTTGTCACCTACCGATCAGAAAAATCAATGTCCGGCCAAAGTTCTTGGAAGGATAAAAATTGTACATCTTCCTTATTTTCAATTTTTACCTGTTGTAGTAAAACATTCATACTGGTAATACGATAACGACTGCCTTTATATTCTATCTGGCTGTTCATTTTAGGCAGCCCTTCTCTTAATTTTTTATATTGTCCATCTTCATATTTTAAACAGCACATCAATTTTCCACATTGGCCGCTTAATTTCTGAATATTCAATGCCAATAACTGATTTTTTGCCATATTGATAGATACAACATCAAAATCATTAAGAAACCGTGAGCAACAAGTTTCCATACCGCACATACCCAAACCACCGATAATTTTTGATTTATTACGAGGCCCGATCTGTCGCAATTCAATACGGCATTTGAAAATACTAGCTAGATCCTTTAATAATTCACGGAAATCTACGCGTTCATCGGCTACATAAACAAAAATGATCTTACTGCAATCTAACGTATATTCAGCTTCAATTAAATTCATATCCAAGCCTAACTTAGCAATGCATTCATTGCAGATTTCCATCGCTTTTTTTGCCTTTTCTGCATTGATTTCTACTTGTTTTAAGTCTTTCTCCGTAGCTTTACGCAGAATTGGTTTAATTTCCATACCGTTTGGTATGAACGTCTCTGTTTCCTTTACGATCTTTCCTAATTCCTGTCCGCGAATCGTTTCAACGACAACATCATCACCAACATGGTAGTTATTATCGTTACATCCAAAAGAATAGACCTTCTTTGATTCTGAAAAAGATACAAAGGCCAAATATTTATATGTACGATTTACATGTTCTCCATGTTCTTTGCGATGATTATCATAATGATTTTGATTGTGTGCTTCTTTTTTATCCTGTCGTGCATCATTGTTCTTATGATTGTCATGATACGTGTTTCGTCCGTTTTGTTTATGCTCATTTTTTGCGTTATTCGTTTTATTTTGTGAATTCTGATTCATCGTGTCACCTCTTTCATTTCATATAACAATTGATCTATCAGCATCTGCAGATTAACAGAGCGTAAAAGCATATCCTTTCCACGCATCAATATCTGCATGATTTTTATGATATCCATATCTTTCTGCTGCATGGTTTCCAGCTGTTTTTTATACCACATATCTTGACATGCACTTTCTTTTTTCATGCATTCCTTAAAAAACAGCAGCAACATATCTAATACATATTGCAAAGCCTGTTTCCCATATTTTTTTTGTTTTGCCGGGAAACCCTCCAACTGCAAGAACAATAAGGCTTGATAGCAAGATTTCTGATACCGTTCCAACATTCCTTTAAATACATATACAGCATGTTGGTAATCTTCACTTTCTACTGCCTCAAGAATACTTTGTTTCTGATGCAAGATATGAGATAACAAATAGGCATCTAATTCTGCTATTTCTGCTCTGACCTCTTGATAGCAACTAAAAAATCCCGGTGCTGTAAAAGGTATATTCTGACAGCGTGAAATGATGGTTGGCAGCACTCGATCCATTTGTTCAACAATCAAGATTGCTGTCATATCATTCGTTGGCTCTTCCAAGAATTTCAATAGAGAGTTTAACGCATCTGGAGTGGCATTTTCTGCATGATCAAGAATATATATTTTCTTGCCGGTTGTTTCTAAACCGGTTTTATTAAATTCCTTCTGCAGTTTTACGATATCTTCTTTTTTAATCGAAGTCGTCGTACCATCAATATATTTTAAATCCGCAAATTCATTTGCCGCTATACGTTTACAGGTATCACAGCACTCACATGCAAAACCATGCGTAGAACATACCAAACTTTGTGCAAGCAGATAAGCTGCCTCTTTCTTCATTGTCCCAGCAGGCCCGGAAAACATATAGGCATGCGCAAGCTTATCAAGTTCGAGTGCATGCTTTAAGGTTGTATAAACAACCGGCTGTTGTTCTTTTAATAGTTCCTTAATCATGAGCGTTTATAATCTCCAACAGACACTCTATCGTTGCCTTTAACACATCCTCAATGGATTTGGTCGCATCTATCACATGCATGCGTTCATGAAACATTTCCCGTATGGTATCATAGCCTTCTGAAACCATCTGATGAAATTTCATACTTTCATTGTCCAGACGATCCTTTTCTCCTCTTGTTTCAATACGGGAAAGTCCTGTATGCAAATCAACATGAAGAAATATAGTGGCATCTGGCAAATGTCCTTCTATCGCAAATTCATTAATTTTATACACTTCTTCGATACCTATTCCACGGGCAATTCCTTGATATACCAATGAACTGTCCACAAATCGGTCGCAGAGTACAATTTGATGTTTTGCCAAGGCTGGCAGAACTTTTTCTACCAGATGTTGTCTGCGGCTAGCGGCATATAATAATGCCTCACAACGCGCATCCATGGCTGTATTTTTAGGATCAAGTATCACATGACGGATTTGTTCAGCAATATCAATCCCTCCCGGTTCTCTTGTATAAACGACCGGATACCCCATATCCAATAACTTTTCATAAGCCATCTTTGATATTGTAGTCTTTCCACTGCCATCATTTCCTTCAAATGTAATAAATAATCCTTTTTTCATCATTAAAACACTCCTTAACCAATCTTCTTTATTATAGCATATTCGCTATATCTATGCATGAAATTTCATGGATTCGCAATACCAAAGAAGAAACTTGCTAATTAAAAAAACATAATATACCTTACATATAGATCCCATATAAAAGTTTTAATTAAGGAAGGAACCTTATGTATCGCATAAATGGTTTATTCAGCAGTAAAAAAAGTGCCGTATTTCTTTTTTAAACAAGAGAAAAACTGCATAATCTGTATAACTCTGCATACGCTATGTATAGGGAAAATCTTTTCCCTTTCATATACAGGTATGTCACATACCACGTTGAGGATAGCAACCGCTATCCTTTTCGTTTGTTAAATGCTATAATTACTACGTAATCAGAGGTGAGATTCATGGATAAAAAGAAATTATCAGCAATTCAAAGAGATTTGCCAAAAGATGTGGTCTTAATTGCTGTCAGCAAGACACATACAAAAGAAGAGATTGATGAAGCTTATGCGAGTGGATGTCGGATATTTGGTGAAAATAAAGTTCAGGAAATTAAGGAAAAATATGATCCTAACTACCATTGGCATATGATTGGCCATTTACAGCGCAATAAAGTAAAAGATGTTGTGCCTTTGGTAGATATGATTCAAAGCCTGGATAGTCTGCGTTTAGCTGAAGAAATTGAAAAACAGTGTGCGAAGATTGAAAAGGTGATGCCTGTCTTAGTCGAAGTCAATATAGCAAGAGAAGCAAATAAGACTGGTATATTATTAGAAGAATGCTTATCCTTCGTAAAACAATGCATGAGCTTTCCTCATTTGGATGTGCAAGGTTTAATGTGTGTTGGTCCTATGAATGGTACTACTGCCGATATAGAAGCTTGTTTTGAAAAAATGCAAGTTTTATATCATACATTGCAAAATGAATATGGTGCAGAGCGCATCCGTTATTTATCAATGGGAATGAGTCAAGACTATGCCTTGGCATTAAAACATGGTTCTAATATGATACGTTTAGGTACGATCATCTTCGGACAGCGTAATTATAACAAATAAGGCAAGTGTCGAAAAAACGCAAAACACCGCGAAACAACTAAAAAACCGTCGAATATATTACGCCAGTTAGCTATTTATAATAAATAGTTTCATAAATATATTGCATTTCTGGTGAATTATTTTTACAATAGTATTGCTGGTATACCAGCACTATCCTATATGTCATAGACAAAGACCATTAACCTTGACATAGGGGGGAAGGGAACCATTACGTTCCCTTTTTTTATATTGGTCGCTATATATTTATATCTGCTTTCTTTGCCTGGCGCATAAGCTCACGAACACTCAGATGATAGTATTTCCCATCCTTTCTGAAATTGGTAGAACATTGCCGAAATTCAAAATGTGTCTGTGTTTCCAAGCACTGTTTTCGGATATCTAAGACCCAGTCATAATCCATAACACGTCCTTGAACATCCGATTCACCACCAACAACTACCAGTTCTACATTTTGCAAATAAGGTTTTATTTTTATCGGCGATAATAATGGCTGACAGATGATATTGCGATGCACAATCGGCAAGGCAGTAAATATGGGCAGGCGAATATCTGCCTGTTTCTGATTTTCAATGGTGCAGCCGATAATAACATTGGGATAACCTTCCTGCCAATCCTTAGGAAGACAATTAGCTAAACGTTCGATGCGTTTTGTTAAAAAAAGGAAAGTCAAATCTTGACGTTCTTTCATCATGTTCCAACATTCCCATCGCCATTCGTCACAATCTTCTAAAAGAAAATCAGAACGAAAACAAACATATACCAATTGATTGGATTTCATCTTATATTCACCATTCTTTTTCTTTTCAATCGGTGCGTAAAAACGTTTTGTCTTTACAATCTCATTCGTATCGATACCACGTTTTGCATCTCCTTTATGTATATAACAATGCTTACACCCTTCACTATAGCGATGACAGCCACGCCATGGATCCCATATTGTCATATGACCACCTCTTTTCTTCATCATTATAACATAAAGAAAACCAGACCTAAGTGATTTGTACCCTTCATACTGAATGATTCAGAATGCTAGGTACATATCAAAATAGCCTGGTTACTTTTTTAATAGTTGTTTTATGGCATAAGAAGCAATTGCTAAACCGGCAGCGGATGGTACAAAAGGCGAACTGGCCGGTGGCATCTTTTGTTTACGCGTAATTCCATCTTCATAAATTACCTTTGTCTGCACGATAGGCTGCTCACTTGACCATACCACCGGAATCTTTCCTTTGATATGATGTTTCCTTACCAAACTGCGCATAATCTTTGCAACCGGATCATAACTTGTCTTCATCAGATCACAAATGGTCACACACGTAGGATCCATGCGATTGGCCATTCCCATGCTAGAGATAAAAGGAATGTTATGTTGCAGACAATATTGTATCAAAGCCAGTTTTGAAGACATGGTATCAATTGCATCAACCACAAAATCGACAGGTTCTATAAACACTTCCTCATTTTTTGTTGCATCATAGAAAAGATCCTGTGTGATAACCTCACAATCGTTGCGATAGCTTTCAATACGCTTTTTCATCACCTTCGTTTTAGATTGACCGATGGTCGCAAAAGTTGCATGTATTTGACGATTCAGATTACTTGGCGCAACCGTATCTCCATCTACTAGTATCAATTTGCCTATTCCACTTCGAGCGAGCGCTTCTGCAGCATAGGAACCGACACCGCCAACACCAACGATCAATACACTGGCCTGTTTCAATTTTATAATATTATCTTCACCAATCAACAGTTCCATACGTTGTAATGGTGTCTCTACTGGTGAAGCCATGACTCAACATCCTTCCTTAATTGTTCTTGATAAGAAGCATCTGCTATATCATACCAATGCACCTTCATCTGATTGCGAAACCAAGTAAATTGACGTTTCGCAAAGTTACGTGAGTTTTTCTTGATTTGTTCTATGCAAGCTTCTTTTGGACACTGCTTTTCAAAATAAGCTTTCCATTCTTTATAGCCGATTCCCTGAAAACTTTGTAATTGCCAAACATTCTCATGTGTCGTTACTAATTCGTTAATTTCTTCAAACAATCCTTCTTCCATCATCTGATCGACACGTTGATTGATACGTTCATATAATGCATCTCTTTCCATTGTCAAACCAATGATGAAGGCATCATAGACCGGTTTATGATCTTGACAGGCAATGACCTCACTCTTTTTTATACCATCATGTGCCATACTTAATGCCCTGATTATACGTTGGCGATTATTATGATGAATGTTTTCACATGCCTTAGTATCAACGATTTTCAGCAAGCTCCATAATTCGTCATTACTGCGTTTTTTTAGATAGGTTAAAAATTCCGTATCCTCTTTCTGATCTAAAAACTGATAATCGTAGATAACAGATTTCACATACAAACCAGTACCTCCTACAATCATCGCAAGTTTCTTTTTCGCATTGATTGCATGTATATAGTCTCTCGCCTTTTGCTGAAAAATCTTCACATTATATTCTTCATCAAAATGATATTCATCTACAAGATAATGTGGGATTCCCTGTTTTTCATCCTCTTTGATTTTCGCTGTTCCTATGCTCATTTCCTGATAAATCTGCATAGAATCGCCACTGATGATTTCTCCATCATATTGCTTAGCCAGCTGAATGCTTAAGTTTGTCTTCCCTACACCGGTCGGTCCGACGATTACTAATACCTTTTCCATAATCAACCTCTTTCAAAGTCATGAATCAAATCTTTTTCTTCCATACATATCAATGTCGGTCTTCCATGTGGACAATGGAATGGTTGTTCACATTTGCCCAAATCTTCTATGACACGGTTCATTTCTTCCATTGTCAGACTGCGATTAAATCGAATGGAGCTATGACATGCCATCGTTGCGATAGCGTGCTTCCTTAGTTTTTCCAAACTTAACGCTTTATCTCTTTCCCAAATATCAATCATATCTTGTAAAAATGCTGTTTCCTCAACATCCTTCATCCAAACAGGCAATTCACGACAGACAAGTGTCTTCTCTCCAAAGGATTCCAGATGAATACCAAGTTGTTCCATGACCTTATTCAGATCTTCTAACTGCATGATTGCAGATACACTTGCCTCAATTGTTATCGGCAACAACAAAGGTTGTGCATCATTTTGTCCGGCTAAGATGGACTCTCGAATTACTTCATAGTGGTAACGTTCCTGTGCCGCATGTTGATCAATAATGTATAACCCTTTTTCTCCTTCGGCAATGATATAGCAGTTATGGAATTGACCGATGACACGCAGTTGGGGAAGGCTTGGATTCCGTGGTTTTTTATGAATCAAATCGGATTGTTCCATTGTTTGTACTTGCTTTTTAGGTACTTCCAATTTGCTTGTTTCCATATGAGGATGAAATGCCTGCTCTACGTTTGCTGTAGATGGTGTAAGCATTTCTTGTTCCTTTTCTTGTTCCTTTTCTTCTTTTTTTACTTCATTCCCTGGCTGTTGTTTGATACCTACGTTATGTGTTTGCTTTTGTTTCGTATCGACGGCATCTCTTATTTTATAAATTGTTTCTGTTTCTTTTGTCTCTGTGATACATTCTCTTTTTATCGGTTGTGGATATTTGATATGCGCTTCTTCTTTTGACTTTTCTATATCCACCTTTAACTGTTCCATATTTAATGGTGGTACATCCTTAGGATTCGCAAAGCTTTCATTCACTTCATCATGAAGCTTTTTCACCTTATCATCACGTTCATATGTTAATTGCATTTCAGGCATTTCTACTTTAATTTTCTTTTCCCGATTTACATTGACCTTCGGTACTTGCAGATGTTCCTTTAATGCATTACTTATCGTTTCATACACTAGTTTTTCCAATTGTTTTTCTTTTGATAAGCGAATCTCCCATTTACTTGGATGCACATTCACATCGACTAATTGAGCATCCATTTCCATATTGATAATGGCAATAGGATAACGTTCTTTAGGAAGATAAGGCGCATACGCATCCATCACTGCTTTTTGTAAATGATAATTACGGATCATTCGCCCATTGATATACAATAACATATAATATTTGGTTGCTCGATTGAAATTAGGCTGCATGATAAAACCGCCAATATGATAATCCATATCATTGCCATCTAAAGCAATTGCTGTCTTTGCGCTATCTCTGCCATAAATCTGCATCAACACCTCAAGTAAGCTGCCATTCCCTCTTGTTTTAAATACCGTTCTTCCATCATGTGATAAAACAAAACCAATTTCCGGATGTGATAAAGCAAACTTCTGAACGACATCCGAGATCAAAGAAAATTCATATTGCGGACTTTTTAAATGCTTAAAACGTGCCGGTGTCTTTTGAAATAGGTTTTTTACCTCAATCATCGTTCCTTTTGGTGTACCACATGGCTTTGCACTTACTAACGTACCATAATTGATTTCCACTTCCGTAGCGTCTGTCCCATTGTTCGTTCGCAAGATCACATGAGATACAGAAGCGATAGAAGGCAGCGCCTCGCCACGAAATCCCATCGTATGTATATTCCATAAATCATTAACTTCTTTCAGTTTACTAGTCGCATGGCGTTCAAAAGCTAATGAGGCATCTTCCGCATCCATTCCGATACCGTCATCAATGATGGTAATCGTATCTATACCACCTTGTAAAATTTGTATTTCCACATGACTTGCGGATGCATCAATACAGTTTTCTACCAATTCTTTTACAATTCCCATAGGACGTTCTACAACTTCACCAGCCGCAATCATATTTGATAAATGTTCATCCAAGCGATTAATCTTTCCCATATATCCTCACCTCCTGTTTTCGATAAACGTATTGTTCTTTATTTCATCTTTTGTTTTAATTCATATAGCAGCTGCATAGCTTCTATCGGTGTCATCTTATTTAAATCTATTTTATCCAATTGTTCGATAATTTCTACATGTTTCGGATTTTCTTTTTCAATCACATGCGGTCCGACGATGTTTTGTATAGGATTATCATTTAATTCCAAATTATCAAGAATCTGTTGTGCACGATCCAACACACTACCTGGCAGATGTGCCAATCTGGCAACATTGATACCATACGATTTATCAGCTTTACCTTCTATGACGCGATACAAGAACGTCACCTTTTCATCCTCTTCATGAACATCGACATGAACGTTCAAAATACCCGGATTACGTTCTTCCATCTGTGTCAATTCATGATAATGTGTTGAGAATAAAGTCTTCGCTTTGATATTGCGTAAAATATATTCAATCATCGCCTGTGCCAATGCCATACCATCATAAGTAGAAGTACCGCGCCCTATCTCATCAAATAGAATTAATGAATTCGCACTTGCATGCTTTAAGGCATTATTGGCTTCCATCATTTCTACCATAAAGGTTGATTGTCCTGACATGATATCATCACTTGCCCCAATACGTGTGAAAATCTGATCAAAGATTGGCAATTCCGCTTTGCGCGCAGGCACGTAACAACCTATTTGTGCCATAATCACAAGTAAAGCCGTTTGCCGCATGTAGGTAGATTTACCGCCCATGTTCGGTCCTGTAATGATCATGATATCCTGATCCTCTTGCATCTTAAGATCATTAGAAACATAGCGTGTTGTTTTCATGATCTTATCCAAGATGGGATGTCGTGCCTCTTCCATATAAACCGTATGCTCTTTATGAAAATGAGGTCGGGTATAACCATTTTCACTTGAAATTTCTGCTAAGGCATACAACGCATCAATGGTACTTAACGCAATTGCTAAATCATGTAATTTAGGAAGATATACACGTATTTTGTCTAATAAATTTTCAAACAATTCATTTTCCAGGCGAATACTTCTTTCCTGTGCATGAACGATTGCATCTTCTTGTTCCTTCAATTCTTGTGTGATAAAACGTTCCGCATTTGCCAGTGTCTGTTTTCGCACATAACCAAATTCTTCTTCTATTTGTGAAAGATTCGTTTTCGTCACTTCGATATAATAGCCAAACACTCGATTATAGCCGATTTTCAATGATTTAACTCCGGTGCGCTCCCGCTCCTTATTTTCTAATGCTAAAATCCAATTCTTTCCATTCTTACCGATTTCTCTTACCTGATCAAGTTCTTCATGATAGCCCTCTACGAAGACACCTCCATCTTTTAATGTAACCGGTGGATTTTCCACGATAGCACCATCTATTACCTCATATAATTCCTGACAGACATCAATTGTTTGAAATTCGCTATAAGCATTACAATCTTTGAATAGATCAAAAATCATCGGGGCATGTTCCAGTGTTTTGATCAAACGTAAAATATCACGAGGATTGGCACTTCCATAAGCTACTCTTGCGCTTAATCGCTCCATATCATATACAAAGCTTAAATGTTCTTTCAGCTCATCTTTCGTAATAAAATTATCATTTAAATATTCAATAGTATCTAAACGTTTATTGATCATTTTCGTATCAACAAGTGGATACTCAATCCATTTTTTTAACAAGCGAGACCCCATAGAACTG
>OHFN01000714.1_pt1 | contig 19663 bp, 21 predicted proteins | sample 1567571 | NCBI WGS metagenome assembly OHFN01 (sample SAMEA3879533, study PRJEB24766) | human gut metagenome | biome: human-associated habitat; feature: feces | place: USA | collected 1985/1987
TACGATACAAGCTACTGCTCTGGCAATCAGCGTTGCTAATACGGCACCAAATACCCCCCATCTAAAAACGAAAATAAAAATTGCATTTAAAATAATATTAATAACATTCATGACTGCACTATTAATCATCGATATTTTAGAGTTACCAATTGCCCTAAATAATGCTGCTCCAGAGTTATATAATGCAATAAAAGGATACGACATTGCTGAAAATAAAAAATAGATTTCTGCATTTTTCATTACATCTACTTCAACATTTCCAAAAACCATGTGTAATAATGGCACATTAAATGCAATAACTATCACCATGATAATTACTGACAATAATGCTGTAATCAAAATCAACTGTTTTGCTGAATACTTTGCCTTATCTTTAGAACCCTGTCCAATAAACTGGGCTGCAACTACTGCTCCCCCTGTTCCTAATGCAGCAAAAATATTGATTAATAAAATATTAATTGCATCAACCAGCGAAACTGCTGATACTGCTGCTTCGCCGACGCTAGCAACCATAACAGTATCTGCAAAACCTACTGTAATTACTAATAATTGTTCCACAACCAAGGGAATAATTAATTTTTTTAATGCTTTGTTATCAAATAACATTCCTCACGCCCCCTACAGTTACCTATTATACGCCCATATTCTTTTGAACAAAGTAAATTTCATTTTCTGGAAAAGCAAAAAAACCTCACAAATGAGGTCTAAAAACAAATTATTAGTCTAACAATGCTTAAACAAAGTTATCAATTCTGTTGAGGTCAAGTCTCGATATTCCCCTAAAGCTAATTTTTGATCAAGTTCTATTCCTGCAAAAGCAATTCGTTTAAGTGTACACACTTCATTTTGACATGATTTAAACATTTTTTTAATTTGATGATACCTCCCCTCATTGATAGTTACTAAACAATGGTATTCATCAAGTATTTCCAATAAACTAGGTAAACATTGAACCTTGTGATCAATCACTACACCATCAGAGAATTTTTTAATCAATTCATCTTTAAGCGGAAATTTAGTAGTCACATAATATTTTTTATTAACATGATTTTGTGGTAATAATAATTTTTTTGATAGTGAAGTGTCATTAGTAATTATCAATAGCCCTGTTGTATCAATATCTAAACGCCCTAAACAATAGCAATCTTCTCGCCCAATCAGATCAATTACACACTGATGATATTTATCATGATTTGCACAAAGATAGTCAGCCGGTTTATTCATCATATAATAAACAAATGGCTGGGCATTCAATTGAATATGATGATACATAATAATATCATCCGCCTTTACTGGATAACGAACATCTGTAATTACTTGATCGTTCACCCTAATTTCCCCATGCCTAATCAAGGTTTTACATATCTTGTGATTCCCTAGTTTATTCTTCATTAAAACATAATATAGATCTTTAATTCGACTCACCTCCATTTTAGAACTTCTTTAGCAAACTTTTTAGCTGCCTGGATATCCTTTTTATCAGGATGTCCAAAGTTTTTAAAAATAAAAGCACTTCCTTTACATGAAAACACCGGTCCATAAATTATTCCCTTTTCTTTAAGCTGTGCTTTAACATTAGTAAATTGATCTGTTCCAAAACCGTTAGCAGAAAATAAAATAACCTTCTTAACTTTATTAGCATCAAGTTGTGCTACAAACCTAGTTACTTGTTCAGGAATATTTCCTCCTAAAATTGGACATCCTAAAAATAAAATATCTGCTTTAACATCTTGCACTTGTTTAATATTTTTAGCATCGACTTGAAGTTCGTCAGCAATTGCCTTCGCAATTTTCTTATTATTCTTTTTACTTTTATATATTACTTCAATCATCCTTCTGCCCCCTTTTGACGATTTTTAAAAAATACTTCTAAATGATCGATCCCATGCATTAATTTAATTGATAACTGATAATACTGAGTGATTTCTTCATTACTAAATTCACTAAATAAAGCTTGATGTACCTCATCTGTTAATTCTTCCATATCTTTTCTAAAGCCATATCGTTTCTTTTTCACATCAAGCATAATGATTAAAAACATTTCTTAAGGGTTCTAATAATCGGTTTACTTGATAACATCTTAAGAACCTCTTCACCTAACGGATAATCGTTTCTCTCTAGATCATGAAGGAAAGCTTCATCTAGTGGATGACAGCTTTCCTTGAAAATAGTTTAAGGTAAATTTCACAACTGGATAACCCTTTTGAAACGATATCTTATTTTTTAATATATTGAATAGCGATACAGTCTAAGCCGGTATGGGCACTGATCACAGCACAAATCATATTGACATGTACCTTTACCAAAGGACATTCCTTTTGGAATATATCAGCTATTTCAGTAGCTTTATCCAAACAGTCTGAATGGATGACATAAATATCCCCTTCGCTGTTCTTCATGATATCACAAATCGCCTGCACAGCTACATGTTGCGCTTTTTTCTCAGTTCTTACTTTCTCATAAACATCAATCTTGCCCTTTGTCTCAGGTCCAATTGTTAAGATCGGTTTAATTTTCAACAAACTGGCTGCAGCTGCCGCAAGTGGTGTTAAACGTCCCCCACGTTTTAAATGTTGAATATCGTTCGGTAAGATCAAAGTGCCACTTTCTTTTACCTTATCTTCCACATATGCCTTGATAGCTTCTGGCTCCATATTCTGCTTGCTGCATGCTAATGCTAATAAAGCATCATGACACTGTAAATCACAAGTTGTGTAGTTTTCAATAATGGTCATAGGTATGGCAAGATCTTCTGCACACATACGCATCGTATTATACGTACCGCTTAACCCTGAGGATAAAGGGACTGCGATAATATGGGTATAGCCATTTCGCTTAATTTCCTGTAGTACATCTTCAATTTCAGAAGTTAATGGCATGCTTGTTTTAGGTGTATGCTGCAACCTTAAGCGCTCATAGAGTTCCTGAGTTGTCATATCCACACCATCCCGGAAAGAATCCGTGCCGTCTATGACCTCTAAAGGCACCACATATAACCCTAACGCTTTTCCACTTTCCTTTGTTAAAGCGCTGCCACTGTCGGTTAATACTACAATCTTCATCGCGTCCACCTTCTTTTCTAACAGCTTAGCTGTTTTGTTTTTTATTTTGATCTTTCTTACCTCTATGCGCAAGAAAGATTCTTATTTTTCATAGCCATAGGCAAAACGGTCTTTTACCGGTTCTTGCTGAGCCTGTTCTTTTTGGATTGCATAAGTATCAAATACACGTTGTGATGATTCATAAATACCACTGCGTTTATAGATACCACAAGGACTTCCATTCTCCAACAGCCAATATTCCTCTTCATCTTCCATGGTGACAAGCCATAAAGAAAGTTCTTCCCCTTCTTCTTCCACCGTTTCCATAAGCGTGATATCTTTCGCTGTTGCAGGAAGTAAGACATCTTCTGCATAGCCCATCAATCGTTCACGATTTACTGCGTTATTTAACATCGAAAACCCTTCTTTCTTCTTGTCTATTATACTCCTTTCCCATGATAATGAAAAGTGACAGCATCATTGCAGATAACCACAATCTAGCAATATGTCTTTGCTGATGGTTTATGATGAATAAAATGCTTGTTCTATTATTTTCTTATCGACATTTTTTAAATATGACAGGCATCTGTCATATTCATCTGTTACAATAGAATAGAACGGAGGGATCCTATGCACTTACAACGCCTCTTTGAAATCGTATATCTCTTATTATACCGTAAGAAAGTGACAGCCAAAGAGTTGGCAGAACGTTTTGAAGTATCGACACGCACCATTTATCGTGATATTGATACCTTAAGCGCTGCCGGTATTCCCATTTATACCAATAAAGGAAAAGATGGCGGTATCTTTTTAATGGAACACTTCATCTTAAATCGTGCTTTATTAAGTGAAGAAGAACAACAGCTCATCCTATCTGCCCTCAAAGGTGTCCAAACCATTACCGATGATACGAATGATACCTTAGAACGCATGCGTACCTTATTCCATCAACAGGAAACAGATTGGATTGCCATGGATTTATCCGATTGGTCCAATCGCTCTCGCAAGCTCTTTGAAACCATACGAGATGCTATTCAGATACGCCATGCCATTTCCTTCACCTATTGTGGCAGTAACGGTATCCAAACCAAACGTCATGCCTATCCTCTCCAACTTTGGTTTAAAGAACATACTTGGTATTTAAAAGCCTATTGTACAACACGAGCAGATTATCGCTTATTCAAGCTCTCGCGTATGCAAGAGGTGTTCATGGAAAAAGAAACTTTCTTACCCATGCAGTATCCAAATGAAGAAGATAAGACACTTCCAATAGCTACAACGGATATCACCTTGTGGGTGGATAGCTGTATGGCCTATCGCTTGTATGATGAATACGCTTATGAGCAGATAGAGAAACTGGAAGATGGGAATTTCCTTGTACATATCAGCTTCCCTGAGGATGAATGGGTTTATGGCATGTTACTGTCGTATGGGCCTTATGCCAAAGTGCTTTCTCCTTCAACAGTAAAAGAGAAAGTTAAACAACGGTTACAAGCCATGCAGAAACGATATGAAGAAGATGTAGAAACAATCGCTTTGCATACACAAGAAACAAAAGAAAAGTCCTCTATTGATGCAGATGGCATTGCTTTTAAAAAGGGAAAGGAAAGATAATATGAACGCCTATGATGTAAAGAAAGAAATGAAAGATGCCTATGGTGTAAAAACCAAGCCAATGCGCATCACACTTTCTAAAGCAAGCTATCTCAAAATAGCAGGGACAGGAAATCCAAATGAAAAGGATGGTGCTTATGCAAAAGCGGTGCGTCTATTATATGGATTGCAATATACAATTAAGATGAGCATGAAAAAGCAATGGGAGATTCCCGGTTATTCTCCCTTTGTAGTAGCTCCTTTAGAAGGCTTATGGTGGTTGGAAAATGAGCAAACCTTGGAAACTGCTCACAAAGATCAGCTGCATTGGTATTCCATCATGCGATTACCTGCTTTTGTGACAGCGGAAGTCTTAAAAGAAGCTTGCTTACGCTATGAACAAAAACATCCCGATGCAGATACTTCAGAAGTAAGTCTATGGGAATGGGAAGAAGGCGATTGTGTGCAAATACTACACATCGGATCCTATGATGATGAGCCACAATCCATCGCCAAATTGCATGCCTATGCGCAAGCAGAAGGATATCAAGTGGCAGTGAATGAGTCATACATGCGGTTTCATCATGAAATTTATCTCAGCAATCCTCATCGGACAAAGGAAGAAAAACGTAAAACAATATTGCGTTTGCCAATTAGCAAAAAGGAGGAAGAATGATGGAGTACATTAAGCTTACGATGGATAATTTAGCTACTGAACATATTTGTTGTGCCATTGCCGAGAAAAAAGGGGAGCATCGTGCAGCTGATAAGAAAGCATGGCTTAAAGAACGTCTAAAAGAAGGGCTGGTCTTTTTAAAAGCAAATGTTCGAGGTAAGGTCTTTATAGAATATATCAATGCAAAAAAGGCTTGGGTGCCAATACAAGCACACAACTGTTTGTTTATCAATTGCTTATGGGTCGCAGGACAATATAAAGGAAAAGGCTATGCACATGAATTGCTTACCTATTGTATTGAAGACGCAAAAGCTCGTGGTAAACAAGGCATATGTGTAATCTCTGCAAAAAAGAAACAGCCCTATTTAGCAGATCGTCATTATCTTGAGCATTATGGATTTCAGCTCGTTGATGAAATCTTCCCATATCAGCTTTACTATCTTCCCATTAAAGATACCCCGCAAGAAAGTGATGCGATCATACCAAAGTTTCTGGAGCATGCCAAAACATTACAATGTGAAGAAGATGGCTTTGTCTTATATTATAGCTGTCAATGTCCACATGCTGCATGTTATGGGGAAAAAGCAGCGCAGCTTGCTCAAGAAGCTAATTGGGAGGTACATGTGCATCACATTAAAACAAAAGAAGAAGCTCAACAGCTTCCTTGTCCTACAACAACTTATGCACTATTTTTAAATCATCGCTTTATTACGCATGAAATCCAATCAGAAAAGAAATTAAAGGAGCTGCTTTCCCAATATGAAAAGTGAATATGTACATCAGGATGATATCTTTCTGGTTGGAAAACGTATCCTTCTAACTACTTCTCTTCAAGAGAATCATTTGCTCATCAAGAATTTCTGGAAACAATTCAATGCAAAATTAAAAAGTGTGCATATGCCCTTAGCACAACCTTGGATAAAATATGGTATTATGCTTCGCGAAGATACTAAATTATATTATTTCTGCGGTGTTCCCTCACTCAACTGTTATCCTCTGGATTTTGAGCTGCACCACATTCCCAGAGGTGCCTTCTTACATTTTACGCATCATGGAGGTATGGATCAATTGCCGGAAACCATTACGACGATATGGAAGCAGGAACTGCCGGCATCCCCTTATCAACCCCTAACTTCAACTATCTGTTATTATGAAGTATATGAGGAAGGTTTTATGTTTCAATCTCCCACATCCACCATTCAGCTGTATATCCCCATACAGGAAGAAGTAACCCCCTTTGCCTATCTTCCTGCTAAGACACTTTTAGCATCACAACCCAGAAATAGCAATGCCAACACATGGTTTGGTATGGACTTTAATATGAACTTATATAAGGGTTGCTGTCATGGCTGTGTATATTGTGATTCACGCAGTAAATGCTATCAGGTTGCTGATTTTGATATTGTCAAAGGCAAACAAAATGCTTTGGCAATTTTGGAAATGGAACTGCGGAAAAAACGAAAGAAAGGAACGATTGGTATTGGCGCTATGTCGGATACCTACAATCCTTTTGAAAAAACACAATGTCTAACGAAAGGAGCCTTAGCATTAATCGAACGTTATGGCTATGGGGTCGGTATTGATACGAAAAGCACCTTGATTCTACGTGACATTGACATATTAAAACGTATCGCTAAACAATATCCAAGCATTTTTAAAATCACGATTACCTGTGCGCAAGATTCCTTATCGAAACAAATAGAACCCTTTGCCCCGGTATCTTCTAAACGCTTTGAAACCGTAAAAGCATTACGCGAAGCCGGCTTATTTACCGGTATCCTCTTAATGCCTATCCTGCCTTTTATTAATGATACCGAAGAAAATATTCTCACCATTGTTCAAAAAGCACATGAAGCTCATGCCAATTTTATATTTGTATATGGCGGCTTCGGCTTATCTTTACGTGACAATCAACGGGATTATTATTATCACTGGCTAGATCAGCATTATCCCGGATTACGTTTTACGTATGAAGAACATTATCATAAATGCTATTCCTGTAATTCTCCACACTCTCGACATTTGTATAAACTATTTGTAAAAGAGTGTCGCAAATATGGCATCTTATATCGTATGAGTGATATTATACGTGCTTATAAATCAGCGATTCCAAATGAACAACTACAACTAACATTATAAAGGAATGTCATATACCTATTTTTGAGGTAAAAGACATTCCTTTCTTTTTCCTTAGATACATAAAAAATAACTATGTACCTCCTAATATTCTACTAAGGTACTCCTAACTTCTTTGAATTCATGTACTTTTAAATGCAAAAAATGATTACTTTGCATTCATTTTTTCTGATAGATACATTTGCCATCTTTCCATGTTTCTAACACTTGTATCGTATCTAGCTTCGTCTTATCTACCAGATAAGGATTTTTATCCAGAAGAATAAAATCTGCTTGTTTTCCTTCTTTAAAGCTTCCCTTTTTATCTTCTTCAAAATATTGATGTGCCACATGAATCGTCAAGCCACGCAAGGCATCTTCCACAGATAAAGCTTCTGTATTTCCTATCTGTTGTCCACTCTTTGTTTTTCTATTCACTGCACACCATAATGTTTTTAACATATTTGGCGGAATGACCGGACTGTCATTATGAAAGGTATAGGGCAAATGCAATTCCTTGGCTGTATGTGCCGGTGAAATCATATCCGCTCTTTGTTTCCCAAAATTTTCAATATGAATATCGCCCCAATACCAGGTGTGCGCAACAAAGAAAGATGGAATCATATCTAATGCCGGCATTCTTTCCAGTTCTTCCTTACGGACCAGTTGGGCATGAATCATGACCGGACGATGCGTCGTTGCCTCAGGATGTTGTTTCATGACCTTTTCTAATTGTGTAATGTATTGTCTTGCGGCAGCATCACCATTGCAATGTACAAGCAATTGACGTTTCTTTATAATACTTTTTTCAATACGCTGATACATCTGCGCATCTGTCATCGCCGGATACCCACGATCTTCACTTCCACGATATGGTTCCAACATCCATGCCGTCTTACCTTGTGGTGAGCCATCAGCAAACGTCTTGTAACCACCTAATCTCAAATGATTCTGGTACCGCTCATACGTCGGATATTGGGTAAACAAATCTTTTTCTTCACTTACATCTGCATAAGCAACTACATCGAGATATAGGATATTTGACTTAGCGGCAGCCAATAATAACTGAAATAAAGATGATTGCGTAAATCCTTCTTGCACTGTGGTAATCCCATTGCTGGCATAAATTGCCTGTGCTTCTTTCATCAGCTCTAGCAGTGTTTCCATGGATGGCATAGGTACTTGATTTTGAAAAGATACAAAAGCCCTTTCTTCCATATAACCATTCATACTGCCATCAGCATCTCTGCCATATCTTCCTCCCTCTGGATCTTTCATTGCATTATGTAATCCACATGCCTGCAAGGCAGCACTATTGGCAACTCCCATATGTGAAGAAGCATGAGAAATGTAAATTGGTTGCTCCATACTGATTTCATCAAGCACATGTCGGTCAGGATGTCTTTTCTCTTTCATGAAATTATGATCATAATTCGCACCAATCAACCAGTCCTGCTTTCCCAATTTTCTATCTTTCGCAAACTCCTTCATTTTTATAATGATGTCATCAAATGATGTTGCATCACTTAAATCACAAAGGCGAAGTGCATTGGCTACTCCTGTAAAATGAGAGTGTGCATCAAGAAAGGCCGGCAGCATTGTTTTCCCACACAAATCATGAATTTCTGCCTCTGGAAAACGTTTTATTAAATCAGAACGATTTCCTAATCCCACAATATGCTCATCTTCAAAGCAAATTGCTTCTACTTGTTTTTGCATATCTTCCATTGTCAAGATAGTTCCATTTACATAGATATGTTTCATCTTATCCCTACTTTCTACCTTTATTATAGCTTACGATCATGTGAAAAATACGGTTTATCAATGTTGGAGTAATTTAAAATATTTGATTGCTTTATGTATGCGAATCGTTTATGATGCTGTTTTATGCCATAGTAAAATACCAATATGCTTTTTCCCTGGTTTTGCAAATCCGATATTCTATTTTCATAAATCGTTTTGAATAGTCCTTTATTTTATGAAATTTGTATTTACTTCTTTACATCGTTTTTTACGTTCTACTTTACTGCATACAAACTCATAGACAGTAAAAAAACAGGCATTTTTATAAACACCTGTCAACATTTTAATCCTCTAATACCTGAATACATATTCCTATCGTTCCCGGACCCGTGTGCACACCAAGGGCCGGAGATACTTGATCACTGACAAATACATCCATATGAGGTAGCTTCGGAAGCAAATCTTGCTTAATTTCCTCACATAATGCAGCAGCATCACCATGCATAATGGAGACATTATATTTCTTATGATTACAGGCAAATTGCAAAGCCAATTCTTTGGTCTTGGATATGGATTGCTTTCTTCCTCTTACCTTTGCTACCGTATAATACACACCATCTTCATTACATGATATAATTGGCTTTAAATGTAAGGCATTCCCAAATAATGAGGCAACCAAGCCGATTCTACCACCTTTTTGCAGATATTCTAAAGTTTCCACAACAAAGAACACCTTACAATTCATTACTTCTTTTTCTAATTTCTCACAAATTGCTTGATAACTCATGCCGGCTTCTAAATAACGAGCCGCTTGAATGGCATGAAATCCTGATCCGATGGAAATATTTTTTGTATCCAACACAAAGAACTCCAATCCTTCATAATTTTTTGCCAATAAATTGATCATATTATTCGTGCCACTTAAGCCACTGGATATCGTAACAGCAATGACCTTTTCATAACCATCTGCTTTTATACGATCAAGTATCTTCTGAATATGTTCTCCGGAAGGTAATGATGTCTTAGGGATTTCTTTTTCTAAACCACGGTATACTTCTTCAGCGGTAATATCTACACCATCCATATATTCACGATCTTTATATAATACCTTTAAAGGAATAACATACATTCCATATTTATCTACGAATTCCTGCGGTACATTACAACAGCTGTCCACCAGAATAGCAATCTTTTCTTTATTCATGAACTTTGAACCTCCATTTATATTTCAAATTGAAATACGATTGTTACATACATAGTATAGTATAATTCTTATAATTAGTCAATCTAGTTTCTATAACTAAATGAATTGTCCACATGATGTAAACGTACCTTTCTTTTTTCTTGTTTCTTCTTCATGATCCATAACTGCTATCATCCGCACACAAAAAAAGCTGTCATCTTTAAGACAACAGCTCATTTCTTATCAAAATTATTTGTTAATGCTTCTGATACAGCTACAGCTACAGCTACGGAAGCACCAACCATAGGGTTGTTACCCATACCGATCAGACCCATCATTTCTACGTGAGCAGGAACACTTGAAGAACCAGCAAACTGAGCATCAGAATGCATACGTCCCATTGTATCTGTCATACCGTAAGAAGCAGGACCTGCAGCCATGTTATCTGGATGCAATGTACGACCTGTACCACCACCAGATGCTACAGAGAAGTATTTTTTACCCTGTTCGATACATTCTTTCTTATATGTACCTGCAACTGGATGCTGGAAACGTGTTGGGTTAGTAGAGTTACCAGTGATAGAAACGTCTACACCTTCGTGATGCATAACAGCAACACCTTCACGTACATCATCTACACCATAGCAGTTAACAGCAGCTCTTTCTCCATTAGAGTAAGCTTTTCTGTAAACTTCTTTTAATTCACCTGTGAAGTAGTCAAATTCAGTTTCAACGTGTGTAAATCCATTGATACGAGAAATGATCTTCGCAGCATCTTTTCCTAAACCATTCAGGATAACGCGCAGTGGTTCTTTACGAGCCTTGTTAGCGTTACGAGCGATACCGATTGCACCTTCAGCAGCAGCGAAACTTTCGTGTCCTGCCAAGAATGCGAAACATTTTGTGTTGTCATCCAACAACATAGCAGCCAAGTTACCATGTCCCAGACCAACCTTACGATCGTCTGCAACAGATCCAGGAATACAGAATGCCTGTAACCCTTCACCTAATGATTTCGCTACTTCATAAGCTGTTTTATCACCTTTTTTGATAGCGATTGCTGCACCGGCAATATATGCCCAGCATGCATTTTCAAAACAAATTGGCTGAATGCCTTTTACGATGTTGTATACATCAACACCTAAATCATCACACAGTGTTTTTGCTTCTTCGATGGAAGAAATACCATATGAGTTTAATACTTCATTGATTTTATCAATACGTCTTTCGTATCCTTCAAATAATGCCATGATTTTTCCTCCTATTCGTGTCTTGGGTCGATGTACTTAACAGCATCTGCATAACGACCATAAGTTTTCTTTGCATTGTTCAGAGCTTCTTCAGGGTTAGTGCCCTTTTTAACAGCGTCCATGAATACACCCATGTTTACGTATTCATAACCGATGATTTCATCATTTTCATCAAGACCCATCTTTAAGATATAGCCTTCAGCTAAGTCCAAGTAACGAGGTCCTTTTAATTTTGTTGAGTAAACCGTACCAACCTGAGAACGTGTACCTTTACCTAAGTCTTCCAAACCAGCTCCAACTGGAAGTCCGTTTTCAGAGAATGCAGACTGTGTACGTCCATAAACGATCTGCAGGAACAGTTCACGCATAGCTGTGTTGATAGCATCACAAACTAAGTCTGTATTTAATGCTTCAAGCAGTGTTTTACCAACGATAGCCTCACTAGCCATAGCTGCGGAGTGAGTCATACCGGAACATCCTAATGTTTCAATCAGTGCCTCTTCGATGATACCTTCTTTAACGTTCAGTGTCAGTTTGCAGGCACCCTGCTGTGGAGCACACCATCCAATACCATGTGTCAAACCTGAAATATCTTTGATTTCTCTGGAGTTTACCCATTTTCCTTCTTCAGGAATAGGTGCACAACCATGGCTTGCACCACACTTAACAGTGCACATGTTTTCAACTTCTTTTGAATAAATCATGTCATTTCTCCTTTCTCGCATAATCCATGAAAGATTTACCATAGTGCTACTTTAACGCTTGTGTAGCTGTCTTGACAATGTCATTTTCCTCTATTTAAAATAACATCATCGAGGACGTTTTCCCTACGAAATTTCTATTTGACAATATCTTCACAAGAAATGTCGTCCTACTTCATTATTTTAATTCTTTTCCTATTTTATGTCAACATAATTAGGCCTTTTTATCCTTACCAGAAAGGGTGTAAAAAAGCGTTCCAAAAGGAACGCTTCCCTAAATTATAGCTCATGAACCTACCTGCTTTGATACCATGCAATCGTTGCCCTTAGCGTGTCCTTCATACTTCTTGGTTGATAATCCAACTGTGTGGTAGCATGTTCATGTGAAAAGCGCACATTTGATGCTAAAGTATAAAGAGAATATGGAGTATATAATGGGCGCTGATGGCGCAATTTTGCATATCCTGAAATTATAGGGGCAAAGGCTTTTGCCACCCACATAGGTAACATAAACAGTGCATCTTTTCCACATAAAGAGGCGGTTATATCTAGAATATCGGATATCTTATAATATTGATTGGATAAAATATAACAATCTCCTTTTTCTCCATGTTCTAAAGCCGCAATACATCCTTTCGCGACATCTCTGACATCAACAAAGTCGTAACCACCAGAAACACCAGCCGGCAATTTCCCTTCCAGATAATCGCTTATCATCTGCACTAAATAATTGTTCTTGGTTCCATATGGCCCTAAGATACCGGAAGGATGAACAATAACGGCATCCAAACCATTGGCAACCTCATCCATGACCAGTTGAGATGCAAGTGCTTTTGTTTTGGCATATCCACCTTTTACAAGGGACGCATCAAAGTGATGCACCTCAGTAATTATTTGCGGATACGTTTTTTCGGGTATAGCATGTACAGAGCTGGTGTATAAGAAACGCTTTATATGATATTGCTTTGCGAATTGCAGCATCGTTTTTGTGCCTAAGACATTCACATCATAAAGTTTAGTGGATACTTTTCTTTGAATATCAACAATCCCTGCGTCATGCAATAGATACACTTCTTTATCTTGTAAGTTCGCAAAAAAGGGAAGCAAACTATCCGGTTCTAAGACATCTCCTTTATAATAATGTACATGACTATCATCAGTTGCATGATCCTGCGGCATGATAAGCGCACGTATTTCATAAGATGTTTCATGAAGTTCCTGCAGGATGGCTTTTCCCAAATGTCCGTTTGCTCCTGTTAGTAAGATTGTTTTTTTCATAAACTCACACTACTTTCCATCATTTTCTGCGCCAACCTTTACGGTATGTGAAAAACGAAATGAAGTTGTGAATATGCTAATCTCTCTCTTATATTATAACGCTATGAAAAGCACTGTACTACTCTTTTACAATGCTTTTACAAATCCTGCATTTTCTCATGCGATATTGCATCAGAAAATCATATTTCAAATGTTTCAGATGAAAAATTACTATAAAACCGACCACTTTCTGCCGTAAAACGAAGCACACAATAATCAGGATCACTTACACCTTGCGGATAATACATCGTATCGTTTTCTTGCCAGATCATTTCTTTCGAAACGGCATCTTCCAACACTTCCATTTTTCCTATCAGCATGACACCGCGAAAAAACCGTTTATCACAAAAATAAATACACGCTTTATCATTCTTTCGATACTGCTCTACCCGCATCGAAGATGTATTGGTTGTAAAATAGAACACTTTGATACCTTCTCTTTTACGTGGCGGCAACATCGCCTTCGTATTAGGAAATCCTTTCTCATCAACTGAACTGATGAAAGATACACTTTGTTTATCAATTAGGTTCCCGATCGTTTTTACTTTATCGCGCATACATAACGCCTCCTCATATATCTACACTTTACCTGAAAGTCATTTGTTAAGCAATCGTTTTATTGCTTTTCATAAAATCAATCTGCTTTCATGAGGAAGATGCAGTTCTTCGTTCATATACCAGATCAACGATACCGTTATAGCTTTGTGTATGCAACAAAGTTAATTTTCTTTCAATATCCGTGTTATGAAACAATCGTATGCCTGTACCTAGAAGAGTAGGAATAACATTGATATGATATCGATCAATGCTGTCGGCTTGCATGATTTGATTCACAATGGATGCACCACCACAAATCCAGATATTTTTCCCCGGTTGTGTTTTTAAATGTCTTATCAATGCCACAGGATCCTCCATAGTGAACCTTATCTTTTCAGTAGATGCCTCAGTTTGATGTGTAATGATATAACTGGTAAGAGTAGGATATATCCATTGTTTTGGTGATATTTCAGTACGTAGCTGATGATACGTATTTGCCCCCATAATGACAGTATCTACACCTTGGATAAAGGTTTCATATGTAATCATATCATTTTGATTGGCATCCTCCCCTGCTAACCAAAAAACTTTGCCATTTTTATCAGCGATGAATCCATCTAAACTCATAGCGATAAAAAGAATTGTTTTACGCATAACATAACCGCCTTTCATTGTCTTTTCTAGTATGGCAAATTATAGGCTGTTTATAAGGTGATGGATGGTAATGTAAACTACATATTAAGGCAGCTGTTCTTCTTTTGGATTTCCATAAGCAAACATTAAATGCTTATAAGCACATTATTTTAAGCTTTTTCATCAAAGCTAGTTCCCTTACAATAACAAAAAAAACGATATCTTGCATATCCATTACGGAATCAACATATCGTTAACCTTATATATGGTGGAGGTGGCGAGAGTTGAACTCGCGTCCAGAAACAGCCCCACGTACAGACATCTACAGTTTAGTCCATTACCAATATTCAACAGGTAACAATGGACAGCTCCTATTGAAGGTGTTCAATTTATTTTCGTGATCAATCCCTTGAACTAGAATTGAACCTTATCCTTCGTAAATGAGATGCTCATCTAGTATGCCAAAGGACAACATACTAGCGGCAGCTGCGAACCTATGTCGGTTATTAAGCAGCAAAAGCCATTCTCTGGTTTGCACCAAAGATGTTAGCTAATTTAGTTTTTCCGTTTAAATTTAATTGGTTATTACGTAACCACTCGACTGCCGTCTGTACCAAGCGTATCCCTGTCGAAACCAGTACACCCCCGGTTTTAGGTAGTTGTAGTTTACCACAAAATACCGCAAACTACAACTGTCCTAATATTGGTTTTTTAAAGCTTTTTCAATTTCACGTTTCGCATCTTTTTCTTTCTGAACATTTCGCTTATCATGCAAATCTTTACCTTTTGCTAAGGCAATTTCCATTTTAGCTTTTCCCTTTTCCAAATATAATGAAATAGGAATCACCGTATAGCCCTTTAACTTCACCTTTTGTTGCAGCTTTATAATTTCACTCTTATGCAGCAACAGCTTACGGATACGCGTTTCATCGTGATTAAAACGATTGCCGAATTCATATTCCGGGATATGCATTTCTTTGATAAAAGCCTCATTGTTCGTAAAACTGATATATGCATCTTTGATCTGGGCATGCCCCTTACGAATCGCTTTAATTTCCGTACCCTGTAACACCAAACCGGCCTCAAAACGATCTTCCAGAAAATATTCGTGGGATGCTTTCCGATTAAATACGATTACTTTTCTACCAGCTGTCATAGCTTCACCTCTTTAGTTTATGTCAAGGAACAAAAGATATACCTTTAACGACCTCTTTTTCCCCTCTTTTTTGTTAACAATGCAAAATCAACCTCACGTTTAAACCGATTTGCATCAATACATCTGACCTGAACTTTTTGTCCCATGCGATACACATTTGCCGTATGCTCACCAATTAGACTGTGACTCACTTCATCATAATGATAATAATCATCTTCCATGGATGAGATATGCACCAAGCCTTCTACCGTATTATCCAGCTCAACAAACATTCCAAACTTAGTAATACCACTTATGACTCCTGCAAAACGCTGTCCGATATAGTTTTCCATATACTCAGCCTTTTTCATATCATCTACGGCTCGTTCGGCATCCACAGCATTACGCTCACGCTCACTTGCCTGGATAGCTGCCTGTTCACACCATTGTTCATCCTGCTTCATTTTATCTACATCTTCAGATGATGTAAAGATATATTTTCGTAGCATGCGATGTACGATCAAATCCGGATAGCGGCGAATCGGTGATGTAAAATGCAAATACTCCTTTAAGCCCAGTCCGAAATGTCCCAGACAACGATTATCATAACGCGCTTTCTGCATGCTTCTTAACATGAAACTGGATAACACGAAATAATTATCCTGTCCTCTGGCTTCGTCTAATAAAGCCTGTAGCTGTTTTGGATGTACGTCTTGGATACCTCCCTTAAACGTATATCCCAATGTTTTCGCAATACGTGCAAACTCCCGCATTTTCTTAGGTTCAGGAGCTTCGTGAATACGATACATCGATGGCGTTTCCAGCCATTTCATATGCGTGGCTACAGTTTCATTCGCCGCTATCATAAAATCTTCAATGATGCGCTCTGCTTCTCCACGCTCACGTAAGACGATATCTTTTGGTTTCCCTTTTTCATCAACCAGAATTTTAGCCTCTCTGCTATCAAAATCGATGGCGCCAAGTCCTTCTCTGCGTCTGCGAATGATTCCAGCCAAAACCTTCATATCTAAGCACATCTTTAACAAATGAGGATAAGCTTTTTGTGTTTTAGCATCACCGGATAATATCTTATTCACATTCGTATAGGTCATTCGCTCATTGCTATTGATCACACTAGGAAAGATACGATAATTCATTACATTGCCTGTACGATCTATTTCCATCATACAAGTTATGGTTAAGCGATCCACATGGGGATTTAAGGAACAAATGCCATTGCATAACGCGTGAGGCAACATCGGTACGACGCGATCTACCACATATACTGAAGTACCCCGATGATAAGCCTCTTTATCAAGCGCCGTTTTTTCTTGTACATAATGGGAAACATCCGCAATATGCACATAAAGACGATAGCCTTTTTCTATCTTTTCAATACTGATGGCATCATCTAAATCTCTAGCATCTTCCCCATCAATAGTAATTGTCAACAGCTTACGCAAATCCTCACGATTCTTCAATTCATTTACGTCCACTTCTTCTTTTATGCCAGCTACTTCTGCTTTCACTTTTTCATTGAATTCAGGAACGATATCTTTTTCAAGTAAGATACTTAAAATATCAATCCCCGGATCATATTTATAACCGATTTCCTTTTCAATATGACATTTTAAAACCGTTCCATAACTATCAATATGAAGCAGAACTTTAGAATCATTCACCAATTTAAAATCATCATAATTCGTAATTTTGATTTTACGATTGTTTAAATAAGAATCAGGTAAGAAATACTTTGATCCTTCTTTGATTTTTACTACCCCCACGATATGCGTGACGCTATGTGAAATGACTTCGACCACTTCACCCTCTACACTTTTATCATTATTGGTCCATGTTCTGGCATAGACAACATCTCGATCCATACCGAAACCCAATCGTTCTCTGGCTATATAGTAACTGTCATCCGCTGTTTCCACAAAGCCAAAGCCTTTCGGATTTATACGCAGCGTACCACTCACATACCCTAGTTTTTCACTAAGGAAATAGCGATGTCGCTCATCTCTGGCAATAATATGTGCAGCTTCCAAATCGTTTAATAATTTCATCAATTCTGTGAAGGCAACACTATCTTCCATTTGGATCATCCTGGATAATTGTTTCACATCCATACCACGATAATCGTTTTGTTTGATCAGGGCGAGTAGTTCTTCTTTTTTGCTCATTATTTGCCCTCCTTTTCATTATGAACTTATAGTTATAGTATACCATTCCACGCTTATTTCATAAATATGATAGCGCATTTTATCTAGATCTTAACAATTTGCGGATGCAGATGGCGCTTTCATCATTCAGGAAACAACTAAGTTTATATGGATGGTATAGGTATCGTTACTTCATAAAAAAAGACCTTGCACGGTCTTAGTCTAAAATACGGATAATTATAACAAGAGCGAAAAAGATAATTCCTGTTACCATAGTAACATTAGATATGATTTTTTCAGATCCTCTTTCTTTGACATTGGCAAACAGATTCAATCCATCACTTCCACCAAATGCACTTCCAAGACCATCTGACTTTCCGCTTTGTAATAAGGAGAGTATTATCAAAATGACCGATGCAATCATTAATAGTATTTCTAAAATGCCCATGATAGTCCTCCTTCCTATTTCTCGATACCTTACTAGTATAGCAAACAATGCTAATAATTACAATATTGTTTCGAAAATATTTAAGATACATACCAAGCAAGGGCAGATTGTTTCATGAGAAATGCTCACATACGTGATATCACACATTTCTTGTTTGAACGTAATGAACTACCAGATACTACAATAAGATACCATCTAAGAACGCTTTAAAGGAAAGGAACACTGTTTAAGAATTCATGATATCCTTTCGCAGTGTTCCATTAAGTACTTATTTAATGTTTGTAAATATTATAGAAGGCAGATTTCCCAGGAAATACTGCTACATCACCCAGCTCTTCTTCAATACGAAGCAATTGATTATATTTGGCAATACGATCAGTTCTTGACATAGAACCAGTCTTAATCTGACCGGCATTGAATGCCACTGCAATATCGGCAATCGTCGTATCTTCAGTTTCACCGCTTCGATGGGATACAACTGCCGTATACCCATGTTTCTTAGCCAGCTCCATAGCATCAAAGGTTTCCGTCAATGTGCCAATCTGGTTTACCTTGATCAAAATGGAATTAGCGATATCTTTATCAATACCTTCCTGTAAGATTGCCGGATTTGTTACATATAAATCATCACCAACCAACTGGATTTTCTTGCCTAAATGCTCCGTCAGTTTCTTCCAGCCATCCCAATCACGTTCGCCTAAGCCATCTTCAATCGAAATAATCGGATATTTTTCTACCAGTTCATCATACCAGGCAATCATCTCATCGGTTGTTTTAGAACCCTGACCTGATTTTTTCAAATCATACATTTTCGTTTCCGTGTTGTAGAATTCACTAGCCGCAACATCCATAGCAATGCAAATATCTTCTCCGGCCTTATAACCAGCAGCTTTGATTGCCTCCATAATAGCTTTCAATGGCGCTTCGTTATCTTCCAGATTCGGTGCGAAACCACCTTCATCACCAACAGCTGTTACTTGGCCTTTTTCCTTTAATAATTTTTTCAAGGCATGGAAAGTTTCAGCACCCATTTGAATTGCCTCTTTCATACTTTTAGCACCAACCGGCATAATCATAAACTCCTGGAAATCTACCGAAGAATCCGCATGACTTCCTCCATTTAAGACAT
>OHFN01000715.1_pt1 | contig 19635 bp, 10 predicted proteins | sample 1567571 | NCBI WGS metagenome assembly OHFN01 (sample SAMEA3879533, study PRJEB24766) | human gut metagenome | biome: human-associated habitat; feature: feces | place: USA | collected 1985/1987
GTAGAATAATCGAAATATTTCAGAGGACTGTAATACCAGGCGTTCGTATTCAACAACGCTTTCGGAGCATTCATATTCGCCACTTCCATCACTTTCAGAAGCAATCCGTTGATTTCGTCAGAGATAAAACGTCTGAAGTCAAGTCGCCGCTCAGGAGCACCATTTATGGAACCCGAAACCGGGAAACCTACTTCCTGAAAGTCATTAATGATTCTTGACCAGCGTTGTCCGGCCCAAGCTTTGTTCAGATTCTCGACTGTAGAATATTTATCTTTCAGCCAAGTGATATACCGTTGTCTCACAGTCTCCGAGTAAGAAATAGGACCATCTCCCGATTCATTGTCAATGCCGAATGCGAGGAGTGCGGGATGCTTGCCATATCTTTTGGTCACAGCATCGGTAAAGCGTAAGGCATACTTTTGGAACATCGGATCGCCGGCATCTTCCATATAGCGATGATTGGGATACATAACATTTCCGCTTGCATCAACCACATCTATACTGGGATATTTATGATGCAACCAGATGGGAGCCGGACGTATGGCTATGTCCAGAATCACTTTGATACCCGCTTCATCCATCCTATCCATCACACCGTCAAACCATTCGAAATCGAATACGCCATCAGATGGTTCGTAACTATCCCATGCTAGATGTCCTAGTCTCACCACCTTAAAACCGGCAGCTTTCATCAAAGAAATATCACTCTTTATTTTCTCCACATTCTTATCATCATGAGGATGATAATTTGCACCCACATACAATTCTTGTGCTTTCGATAAAGCGCAGAAGAAGAATAAACTAACTACTAAAAGAACAATTTTGTGTTTCATCATTTTGGGTATTAAATCTATAACGCATTTCTTGTCCACAAAAGTAGCGAAAGCAGTGTTGAATGACATGATTATATGTTATCCAAGAGGGTATCATTTGTTATTATTCAAGTATAAAAGGTTATCAATAAACGATATATACCTGAAGAGGTTTGTGCATTAAAAGAGAATACCCTATTTTTGCATGAACCGTATTTTACCTAAAATCTAATAAACTATTTAAATACAAAACCCATGAAAACGAAAGTTATTTTATTGTTCAGTGCCTTATGCTTCCTGCAAATGCAGGCACAGAAGCCACAAACCAACTTTCACAGCACAATCAAGGTTGATGCAAATGATTCCAAAGAAAGAATTATTGAAAAGTCGGCACACATTATACCTACTCCCAACCAACTAAGCGCTCTGCAAAATGAGTTTATCGCTTTCGTACATTTTGGTCCCAATACCTTCACCCGGATGGAATGGGGAAACGGAATGGAAGATCCAAAGGTGTTCGATCTCAAAGACTTGGACACCGACCAATGGTGCGAAGCCATGAAAGCCGCCAACATGAAAATGGTAATTCTCACCGCAAAGCATCATGACGGATTTGTTTTATGGCAAAGCCGATACACCGAACATGGTGTAATGTCTACCAACTTCAGAAACGGTCAAGGAGACATTCTGAAAGATTTGGCAAAATCATGCAAGAAGTACGGATTAAAGTTAGGTATTTACCTGTCTCCCGCCGATTTATTCCAGATTGAAAGTCCACAAGGACTTTACGGAAACCTAAGTAAATATACTGAAAGAACCATTCCACGAGAAGTGCCGGGAAGACCTTTCAAGAATAAAACGAAGTTCAAATTCGTAGTAGACGATTACAATGAGTATTTCCTCAATCAGTTGTTTGAAGTACTGACTGAGTACGGACCTATCCATGAGGTATGGTTCGATGGTGCCCATCCCAAAACCAAAGGAGGACAGAAATACAACTATCAAGCCTGGAGAAAACTGATAAGAGCGCTTGCCCCTAATGCTACTATCTTCGGTCGGGAAGACGTGAGATGGTGTGGCAACGAAGCCGGTGCAACCAGGGATACGGAGTGGAACGTCATTACTTATATGGACGATCCGCACACCATGAACGACTATATGGACCTATACGGTGATCTCGGTACCCGCAGTGTCTATTACAGCAAAGAAAAGCCCTTCTATCTGCACTATCAGCCGGCCGAAACAAACACTTCCATCCGCGAAGGCTGGTTCTATAGGGATGACACTTTCCAGAAAGTAAGGTCGGCAGACGATGTATTCGACATCTACGAGCGCTCAACAGGTGGAAACTCCATATTCTTACTAAACATACCACCCAACCGCGAAGGCCGATTCTCGGATGCAGATGTCAATGTACTGAAAGAAACAGGAAAGCGCATCAATGAAACTTACAAAAAGAACCTTCTGAATCATGCGAAAGGTCCGAAGCAAGTGCTCGACAACAATCCTGAAACCTACATCGTACTCGATGCACAAGCCAAGGAGATAGTAATATCCACCCCAAAACCTATAACGATCAACCGGCTTGCCATTCAGGAACCTATCTCGCAAATGGGCGAACGGGTAGAGAAGCATGCCATAGATGCTTATATAAACGGTAAATGGCAAAACATTTCGGAAGCTACCAATATAGGCTACAAGCGCATACATCGCTTTCCGGACATTACCACCGATAAAATTAGAATCCGTATTCTGGAATCACGCCTCACACCCGCCATCTGTTGTGTTTCAGCCCATTTCTACAAATCGCGTCCTCCCATGTTAAGCGTTCAAAGAAACCTGGACGGATACACTACCATAGAGCCTATTAAGCAGAAATTCAACTGGCGGAGTTACGACGGACAATTCGGAACTCTGACTTCCAACGAAAACATAAAGATATATTATACCACCGATGGTAGCACCCCGAATGTCTCCTCGACCGAATATAGTGAACCGTTCTTTATGGAAAATGGAGAGATCAAAGCTATCGCAATGCTGGATGATGCTACCGGTCCCATGTATCACGGGCGGTTCGGGCTGGTAAAAAAGAACTGGAAACTACTGAAGGCAAGCAGTGCAAAAGCCGGCAATCCGGCAACGAATGTCTTTGACGAAAATTCCACCAGCTATTGGATGAGTGAACAAAACGGCAACCCATACATAGCTATCGATTTAGGAAAAGAAGAAGAACTGAACGGATTTGCCTACACACCACAGAACAATAATGCTGAAGGTATGATTGAAGAGGGCGTGTTCTGTATAAGTCAGGATGGTAGTAATTGGCAAGAAGTAGAGCCATTTATCTTTGGAAATCTAATCAATGATCCAACGCAGAGAAGCCACTTCTTCAAACAAGCTGTCAAAGCAAGATATATCAGCATAAAAGCAACACGCATTGCAGGCAACAGTAAAGTTGCTTCTATGGCTGAGCTGGATTTATTTTAATGCAACAGGAGTTTAGCTGCTCAGGATAACCTGAGCAGCTAAGCTAAACTATCTTCGTGAGGATAGAATCCAAACACATTGATCGATACCATATTTGTTCTTAACCACGATAGTATTCTCTCCATCACTCAGTAATACATTATTCCACTGCAACACATTCACCTGATTGGGTGCTGCTTTTCCCATATCTTTGCCATTGAGCCACAATTCAGCTTCACCAGAATTGCTAAAGGCTTGAATATTCACAAGCTTTTGTGTTCGGTTCACTTCTCTGCGTCCGGCAATATAAACAAACTTATCTTTTGTGTTCCAGTTTGCCTTGTAAAAGTAGAATGCATCTTTCTTTATTTTCCGGTCGTATGTTACCAGACCTTTGTCATTGCGTCCCATAGTAGAGCCTTCTCTACGTCCGGCAGCCGAAAAATCGAACATACACCAGATGAAGTTACACCACAAGAAATCCCGTTTTTGAAGCTGCTTCCAGTTTTCTATGTGGTAATAGGTCTGCCAGTTTTCAGGATGCCATTGTCCCCAAGGTTCGGGGTGCTTCAAGGAGTCGGATTGCTGAAATACACAAGCACCGGCTCCGTATTCACTAATACCCATCTTTCTTTCAGGATGTGCCGCATGTTCACGATCTATCCAGGCTCCCATATCTTCCATAGTATTGCCATACCAGCCAAAATACTTATTGAAAGCGATCAGATCAGTGAATCCGTTAAAATCATCATCCTGATTGCTGGCCCCCATCGTGGGGCGACTTGGATCTAGCTGGTGCGCCAAAGTGTTGAGTTCGCTAGTCATTTTAGAAGGACGATCCAGCCATCCCGAATTAATCTCATTGAATAGTCCCCAGAACAAGATGCACGGATGATTATAGTTTTGCAGAATCAGCTCCTTCAACTGTTGGCGCAGATTCTCATCAAATGCCCGATTGTTGACATATACATTTACGAAAGGAATCTCGGGCCAAGCTATAAGTCCTTGTCTGTCCATTTGTTGATGCACATACTTGGCCTGCGGATAATGACAAAGGCGCACTGCATTGCATCCCATTTCCCGGATTAGTTCCAAGTCTTCATCATGGTCCCGATTATAAAAGGCAGAAGCACGCTCAGAGCGATCCTCATGTCGGTTGACCCCATTCAGCCGATAGGGTTTACCATTCAGGAAGAATCCTTTCTCCGGATCGACAGAAAAATAGCGGAAACCGATTTCCTCTTCCCTACGGTCTATCTCTTTGCCGTTTTTGCGTAGAATAACCACTCCTTTGTATAGGTAAGGATCTTCAACACCATTCCACAGATGCGGTTTCTTTAAGGTCATAGACATCACTACTTTATTATCGGCAGTTATTTCATTCTCAACTGTCCTATAAACTTGTTTATTCTTATCCCATAACTGAAACTCAACTTCACAATCATTCAATCCCATCTTTCGGGATGAAAGCAAAGTCTCTATTTTCAGCAGTGCGCTTTCTTCGGACACATCACTTTGAGTAAAGAATACACCGGAAGAAGCATAGTATGCCGGATTGATACAGACATCTTCGGTCAATAGCAAGTGTACGCCCCGGTTCAGTCCTCCATACGTATTAAAATCGCCACAGATAGGTGCAATGTCCATGGTTTGGGCATTGTTGACACGTATTTCCAGCGTGCTCTCTTTGCCGGGAATCAGAAAATCGGTCAGCTCGGCAACAAAAGCTGTATATCCGCCTTTATGTTGCATCACAAACCGATGGTCCACAAAGATATCCGCAACAGTTTGGGCGGCATCTACCTTCAGGAACACACGCTTCCCGGCATCTTCCGGCTATATGAACACAAGCCTCTATAATAATCGGTATTGCCAAACATTCCATCGGCCGCATTCCAAGTATGAGGCAGATTCACGCTCAATATACCGGACGGGGAAGCTTGGAATCCTCTATGAAATGACCAGTCATTATTCAGCGGAATAGATACTACGCCTTGCGCTCCAATAGCAACTAGAAGAGAGATTAGAAATAAAATTGTGTGTTTCATCAGTTTCAATATTTAATTTGTTATGTTTTTCTTAATTTGCAAATATAGGAAAACAAATACTGAATATAAGGGTGGCATGTTGCAGAGAAGGATACCATTTGTTGTCAGTCTTCTTGAAAATCAATGATTAACATAAGTAGCTTAATTCTCCTCCTCCCAGGAGGAGGGGAATGGAGTTACTTCTACTTATTATTCACCTCATTTCTGTAACAGTCATGGGCTAAGTGATATTCATCATCAGAGCAAATATATTCAACCTGTTCATTATCAGTTCATAGCCACTGTACAATCACTTTACTGAATATACAGTATCACTTTATTAGGAATAAAGTAACACTTTAACAGTAATACAGTAGCGCTTTATTGGTAATACAGTACTACTTTATCAGGGATAAAGTGGCACTGTACTTTTAATAAAAAGTCGTACAGTACAAAGCAACTGATTATCAATGTGCTATAATTAGCGTATTACAGTCACGAACAAGTAATCAATAACTCTTGATTTGCTTCATGTCTTTCCCGCTATATACACTTATCCCGCACTCAAGTTATTTAGGAATAAGGAGTCGGAGTAGACCGGACACAGATAAAATGTTTCGAATAGGGTATCTGATTGTATTATAGAGGCATTATTATTGCTGGATCAATATCCCAGATTACTTTAATATCCTTATATTTGGTTCATCTTAAATCAATTAAAGAAGAACAGTTCGTATGTACAAAATCAAAAATTATCTATTAATGTTGGCTGCACTCTTTACCATTATTATTGCAGCTTGTTCCAATTCCTCTTCGGAGCCTATTGAACCGGAACTTTCGGTTCCCGCAGACCTATTAAGTAATGGTCTCAACTTCCAAATGCAGAAAGGAGAACAAAGTTTTAATATTAAGGCCAACATAAAGCCCGAAGTAAGCAGCGAAAAGAGCTGGTGCAAAATACATTCTGTAGAATCGACTGCTGATACCTACAAATGCACCGTGAGCGTCGAAGAAAACACAGAGACCCGGATTCGTACTTCTCTTATAACTGTAAAAGCAGGCGGCATTACCAAAACATTTGAGGTGAAGCAACAGGCAAAAACGACTCCCCCCAGCACAGAAGAAAACGAAGCACAAGCCTTCACCAAAAGTCTCGGATTGGGTTGGAATTTAGGCAATCAGTTGGACGCAAGCAACAACGAAGTAGCCAATGAAACAGCATGGGGCAATCCCGTGGCTACCCAAGCTACCTTCAACAAACTTGCCGAAGTAGGAGTTAACTCCGTAAGAATCCCGATTACCTGGCTGGGCAAAGTAGGAAAAGCCCCCGAATATGCCATAGACAAACAATGGCTGGACCGTGTAGCCGAATGTGTAGGTTATGCCGAAAAAGCCGGATTAAAAGCAATCATCAACATCCACCACGATGGTTCTGAAAGTAAATACTGGCTGGATATTAAAAATGCCGCCAAAAACGAAACAGTCAATCAAAAAGTAAAAGCACAGTTTCAAGCCATGTGGAAACAAATTGCCGAACGATTCAAAGACAAAGGCGAATTCCTGATGTTCGAAAGCATGAACGAAATACATGACGGTGGCTGGGGCTGGGGCGACAACCTCAAAGATGGCGGCAAACAATATGCGGTATTGAATGAATGGAATCAATTATTCGTAGACGCAGTGCGCAATGTCGGTGGAGAAAACAGCAGACGTTATCTGGGAATCCCCGGATATTGCACCAATCCGGACTTAACAATCAGCACCCTGGTACTCCCACGCGACCCTGCCAATCGCCTGATGGTTTCAGTACATTACTACGATCCCTTCAAATATGCCATTGCCGACGAATTTTCCGAATGGGGACATACCGGTGCGGCCGGCAAAAAAGACCCGAATGTAAACGAAGAACAAGTAAAGAAAACATTCGGCAACCTGAAAACCGCCTTTATAGATAAAGGTATCCCGGTATATATAGGCGAAATGGGAGCTGTGCACCGCGATAATGCACGTGCCGAAACCTTCCGCAAATACTACATGGAGTATGTATTCAAAGCCGCCCGGACTTATGGCCTCGCTCCCTTTTACTGGGACAATGGCAGCAAAGGCACCGGAAATGAATGCTTCGGCATAATAGACCACGGCACCGGAAACTTTATCAACAACGGACAAGAAATCATTGAAACAATGAAGAAGGCCGTTTCATCAGAAGATGCTTCCTACACATTGGAAACTGTATATAATAACGCACCCAAATAAAACACGTCAAAAACGGGGGAAGCACATCAGCATCGATACTGCTTCCCCTATTATATTGCTCATTTTACAAATCACCCTTTCTTTTGAAACATAACAGACTCCTCCTATATACCAACTGAAACATTTCAGCAAAGCCATCTCCATTTAAAACCGTATTTTCGCAATTCCTATTCTAATATCAATACAAATGAAGATAGTAATTATGAAACAAGTCCTTTTAACTCTTATCGGCATCCTATTCTTGGCTCCTAACCATATGGAAGCCCAAGAGCAGAAAGCTCCCGACTGGGAAAACCCGGCTGTGATCGGTATCCATAAAGAACCTTACCACGCCACCCTAACGCTACCTTCCCAAAAAGTAAATTGTAGCGAAGTCATCTCCCTTAATGGCAATTGGCGATTCAAATGGTCGCCCAACCCCGAAAGCCGCCCTGCGGACTTCTATAAAAATGATTTCAATACCGACGGATGGGACATGATTGTAGTGCCGGGATCGTGGCAATTACAAGGTTATGGCAAACCTATCTATTCAAACGTAAACTATCCTTTTCAGAAAGACCAACCCAGAGTTACCAGTGAGCCTCCTACCAACTATTTCAGTTACGAAAACAGAAATCCAATAGGCTCCTATGTGACAACATTCGAGGTGAAGCCCGAGACGAAAGGCAAGCGCCTCTATCTTCACTTCGAAGGTGTAAAATCGGCCATGTATGTTTGGGTAAACGGAGAGAAGGTAGGCTACAGCCAGAACTCTATGTCGCCTGCCGAGTTCGATGTGACTGATTATGTGAAAACAGGAAGCAATCGGTTGGCAGTAGAAGTATACAGGTGGTCGGACGGAAGCTATCTGGAAGATCAGGATATGTGGCGGTTTAGCGGAATATTCAGACCGGTGGAACTATGGGTACGCCCCCAGACACATATCAGGGATTATATGTTCAGCACCGACTTGTCGGACGACATGCATTCGGCCGCATTCCGGACTAAGGTATGGGTCAGGAACCAGACGGATCGAAAAGCCAAAGACCTGACATTGGAGGTAATCCTTACCGGACAAGATAACGAAGGAAAGAAAATCAGTAAGAAGATGACGACCGCAGTGAATGCCATTCAAGCTTTCGCAGAAAAAGAGATTGTTTTATCCGGAATGATCGAAGAGCCTCGCTTATGGTCGGCGGAGAAGCCCTACTTATATGACGTGAATATAAAGCTCCTCAAGAGAAATGAAATATTGGAATCGTTTGATTATCATTGGGGAGTACGGAAAATAGAAATCGCAGGAGATGTATTTAAAGTGAATGGGAAAGCCATTAAGCTAAAAGGAGTCAACCGTCACGACTATCATCCCCGTACCGGATTCTTTGTCGATCCTCAAACCATGGAGAAAGACATCCAATTGATAAAACAGGCAAACATCAATATGATACGTACCTCTCACTACCCGCATCTGCCCTTACTGTACGAACTATGCGACAAGTATGGAATTTATGTCATGGATGAAGCCAACCATGAAAGCCATGCATATGGTCTGGGTAATAAAGAGTTGGGAGATAATCCCGAATGGACATTGGCGCATGTGGACAGAGCAGTAGCTTTGGTAGAAAGAGATAAAAACCATCCGAGCATCCTGTTCTGGTCTTTGGGCAACGAAGGCGGAAGCGGTCTTAACTTACGAGCTATGGCAGATACCGTTCGGGCTTTAGATCCCAGCAGACCGGTATATGACGATACAGACCGATCGGTATCTGATGTTTACGATGAAGCCTATTTACATCCCGATGCCCTGAAAGCCCTTGGCGAGAAGATAACCGACCGCCCTGTATTTATGCGGGAATACGCTTACGCAATGGGTAATTCCATAGGTAATCTCAAAGAATACTGGGATGTCATCGAAGCCGACGAAAGCATCATAGGTGCAGCTATTTGGTGCTGGGTGGATCAAGGGATTCCAAAGAAACTAGACGGTTCGCCATTAAGCTATTGTGAGAATCCTTCGTCATTAAAACTGATGCCTGGTGAGTTTTGGGCTTACGGAGGAGACTTCGGCGACCACCCCAACGATGGTCCTACCGGTATTAACGGATTAATATCGCCCGACCGTGTACCCAATCCCCACTATTATGAAGTACAGAAAGTATATCAATACATAGAATTCAAAAAAGAAGGGGATTCACGAATCAAACTAACCAACAAATATGATTTCTCCAGTCTGGATGAATTTGATTATAGCTACGAGTGGCTATGCAACGGAAAGAAAATCAGCAGCGGTAAGCTCCATTTGCTTGGCGATGTCCTGGAAGTTCCGTCAAGACCCAATTGCAGCGGTGAACTTTACTTAAATGTATATGCCACCCTGAAAGAATCCACGTTATGGGCCGATAAAGGTTTCGCAATAGCCAAAGAGCAATTTGCCTATAACCACTTTGAGTTCCCCCAAATGAAAAACGAGGGAAGCAAAGCAACCTATAAAGAGACACCCGATGCCCTCTTAATAACCGCCGGCAATGCAGTATTCCGCATTGAAAAGTCTACAGGCGCATTGGTCAGCTGGAAGGTGAACGGTAACGAACTGTTACGCGGTGCCTTGGAACCCTATTTCTGGAAACCGGCCAACGACATCCAGATGAGAAACGATTATAACAAACGTCTCGGCATTTGGAAAAACGCCGGAGAAGAACGTGTAGTCAACACCTGCAAAGTTAGCGTAAAAGACGGAATAGTGATGGTAAATATCGACATGTCTCTGCCAAGCATCGGAGCCGCTTATCAACTCCAGTATACCGTGAATGGCACCGGCCGCATACAAGTGGAGGCTTCGTATCAGCCCGAGAAAAAAGACATCCCCCTGATGCCTAAATTCGGTATGCGTATGCGCCTCTCTCCGGCGATGAACCAAATAGAATGGTACGGTCGCGGTGAGTTCGAGAACTATCCCGACCGCAAAACCGCTGCTTTCTTAGGTCTTTATCGCCAGCCTTTAGATAAGTTTATTACCGATTATATTGTACCCCAGGATAATGCCAACCGATGCGATGTACGCTGGTTCTCGCTTGGCAATGGTGGCAAGCAATGTGTGAAAGTTACCGGACTTCAACCTCTATGCTTCCGCGCATGGCCGTATAGCGAAGAAGATTTGGAGAGCGCCAAGCATACTTACGAGCTACCGAAACGCAACTTTATCAATCTGAATATCGACCTCAACATTCATGGTGTAGGAGGTGATGATGGTTGGGGAGCCCGTACAATGGATAAATACACAATGAATGGTAATCAAACTTACAAGTATGGGATTATGATGGAATATACGGAATAATCATACAATACCTTATTTTTGTGAATATAACATTCCTCCATGTATCTGATAAACTATTTTAAAATACAATGTACTTATGAGAAAGATGATGTTAATGTTAGGATTGGCAGCCAGCCTGTCCTGTTTCGCTCAAGACCAGAAAGGTTACGAGAACCCAGTGATTCCCGGTTTTCATCCCGACCCGAGCGTGTGTCGCGCAGGCGATGATTTTTATTTGGCAAACAGTAGTTTCCAATACTTTCCGGGTGTTCCGTTGTTTCACAGTAAAGACCTTGTTCATTGGGAGCAAATAGGTCACTGCCTGACACGCCCCTCACAACTGCCACTACACGATGCCGGTCCATGGGGAGGTATCTATGCACCTACCATTCGTTACAACGATGGCGTCTACTACATGATTACAACCAATGTATCGGACAAAGGTAATTTCATAGTCCACACTACCGACCCGCGTGGTGAATGGTCGGAACCCATCTGGCTGAAACAAGGTGGTATCGATCCTTCCCTCTACTTTGAAGATGGCAAATGCTATCTGGTCAGCAATCCTGCTGCAGGTATCTTCTTGTCCGAAATCAATCCGAAGACGGGAGAACAACTGACAGAATCGAAACGCATCTGGAATGGTACAGGCGGACGTTATCCCGAAGGACCACATATTTATAAGAAAGACGGCTGGTACTACCTATTGATATCGGAAGGGGGTACTGAATACGGACACAAAGTAACCATTGCTCGCAGTCGTAATATGGATGGTCCTTACGAAAGCAATCCTGCCAACCCCATTCTGACGCATATCAATATGAATGCCCAAAACAATCCAATCCAAGGTACTGGTCATGCCGACCTTGTGCAAGCTCCTGACGGTTCGTGGTGGATGGTATGCCTCGCCTTCCGCATGCAAAGCGGTACTCATCACCTTTTGGGACGTGAAACCTATCTTGCCCCGGTACGTTGGGACGAAAACGCCTGGCCGGTAGTGAATGGCGACGGATCAATAGCTTTGAAAATGGATGCACCGACCCTGCCTCAACACCCTTTTGCCGAAAAGCCTGTACGCACCAGCTTTAAGGATGGCAAACTAGGACACGAATGGGTATATATCCGCAACTACACCCCTGAGAATTATTCTTTTGCATCCGGCAAACTACGGCTGAAAGCTACGCCCGTAAGCCTGAATAGTGGAAAAGGCAGCCCCACCTTTGTAGGACGCCGTCAGGAGCATATAGACTTCACAGCCACCACTTCTTTGCAATTGCAGAAAGCCTCAATAGCCGATGAAGCAGGTTTGTCGGTCTATATGTTCGAACCTGCACACTATGACCTCTTTGTAAAGCAACTGGCAGACGGTAAACAAGCAGTAGTACTGCGTTATCAGCTGGGTGAAATGAGTCATATAGAGAAAGAAGTTGTTCTGCCTCAACAGAAAGTACAGCTTCGCGTGAAAGGAAGCAATGATATTTACTCCTTTGAATATGCCACAGACGGTAAGAACTTCAAGGAACTGGGACGGATGAATACACGTTACATCAGTACTGAAACCGTCGGAGGATTCACAGGTATTATGCTGGGTATGTATGCTGTTTCCGGTTCGGAAGCCTCAAAAGCGTATGCCGACTTTGAGTATTTTGATTACAAGAAGTAATACGAACCGGAAATTGAATATTCAAAACGAAAATCTCCGCCACTTCTGCTCAATCAGAGAAGCATATCGGGAGAAGACCTTCATCTCTTAACCTTCTCAACAGAAGCATTACCAGAAGAGATGCACAAGATGCCATCTTGTGTAGCATGAGATGCCATCTTGTGCTGCATAAGATGGCATCTTGTACATGCTTGATAGTAGTGTTACAGAAGATATGAATAAATGATTCATCTCATACACTATAGTGATGCAAAGATCAGAGCTATACTTGCCTGACTAAAAAGAAGTATGGGGCACATCATCCATGTCTTACACAGATGCGGTGCCCCATAGCCTAACAATTGTCCTGAATTACTTAAAACATCATTTTACCTTAACTATACGGAAGTTATCGAAGAACATCTCGACAACTGTATTTGCATTCTCTGAAGGATTCTTAGTATACAAACCTAGTTCATTATTATTCCTATCCAACAGCTCTTGATATACCGAAGAAGCTGTGAATTTAGATATTGGAGTACTGCAAGTAAACCATCTACCGAGTGTAGTAGTTCCGGTCATCCTATCAGTCGGGACAAAATCACCGTATTTATGATCAAAATCACCACACAATACATATTCAAAGATCACATTATCCAATGGATATGAAACATAGCATTCGAAACGCAGCTCCAAGTCTTCAACCGGAGTTGTTCCCGGAATAACATCTGTCGCTGGCAACTCGGTATTATTTACAGCATTTCCCCACCAATATTGCCATGCTCCCGGCTTGCCTTTAATGGCATAGCATGTACCGGTACTTACAAACGGAGCCTCTGAAGCGGAAGCAACAACACTCTCCGTATTATTTCCCCAGCTATATTTACCTTTACTGTCATAGTCCAAAATAACATTTGACAAAGGATAGAAGGGCTCTTTAATTTCTGCTACACCTCCCAAAGTTACCACAGAGATCTTTCCACTCTTTGTAGGAACCTTCGGCATGACAAAGCGGATCGTATCGAAGGACTCGGAAACCGTAAGGTCGGTTGCCAAAATCGTATATTGGTCATTTACATTGACGCTTGTCACTGCCATAAAGTTACTTCCGGTAATATACACTTCCGAACCTACAACCGGCATATCCGAACTTATTTTAGTTGCAACAGGTACCGGAAGGTCTTTATAAAATTCAGAAACAGCTTTATCAGTGTAGCATTGTATAACAAGGTAGCCAAAATCAAAGATGCCTTGCGGAATGGCAAAAGAGAGTTCTGTGAAGTCTACATTCACGGTATAGTCTTTTACATCAATTTCGGTAGCAGCACGGGTGGGTGTTTCTTCCTCAAGATCGGCAGGATTCTCAGTTGTAAAATAAATGCGTTCTATCTCTACAAAGTTACTGCCAAGCACCTTCATTGTTTCGCCTGGTACGGCCGGATAATTAATAAGCAATCGTTTAATGGCAGGTGCAGGAGACAATACATGCATTGAGTAGCTACATACACCATTATCTGTCACCACACGAATTTCTCCCTTCAATTCCGGGTTAGTTCCCGTTAAAGGCAATTCGGCAGGAACAGTTACGATTATACTGCTAGAAGTGGTAAGATTCACATTGAAGGGAATATCCTGGTCGTTTATATACACCTTCTTCAGGTTATTGAAATTCTCACCAATGATAGCAATCATCTGTCCGGGTTGTACATCGGTAAATGTACTGTCGACCAATGCAGGATCGGTCACACGAACATAATGGATTACAGGATTTCCCCCTCCGTCATTCTTTTCACATGACATTATAGTGAATGCCATGAGCAGCGCCATGACAAACAGCCAGTTTCTTTTGAACGATATTATTGTTTTCATAAGATACGAGTTTTAAATGTTTATTCGTTGAAGTTGTAGGGCTGAGGTTCATCATTCAGCAAAGGATTCTGGATTACATCACTTTCCGGATATGGAAGAAACATATTCTCTTTTGTTATCAAGATGTCTACTTCGGGTTCGGTCAGTGTATCGAAAACCAGATTGCCATTCACATCTTTCGTAATATTTTCGGCCCTCCAACCACGTTGTTGTGCATTGAGATAGGCAAGCATCTTATCGGGCTTATAGCAATACCAGTTTACAAGATCGTACCAGTTAGTATATTCCATGGCAAACTCCACGCGCTTTTCCCTGATGATGTCGTCCAAAGTAATCGATTCTTTTGAGGGCACTTTAGCTCTGGCACGTACTTTATTGAAATACACTAATCCGGGGCCGGCACTCAAGGCGGCGCTATTCCCTAAACAAGCTTCAGCATAAGTAAGATATACATCCGCCAGACGGATGATATAAGTATTCAACGGTGAATTCATCGATTGTATCTTACCATCGTTTTCATCATCGGGACCTCCGACTACTCCCTTCTTTATGGGAGATGCCGTACCTGTATATCTATATCCACCGTCGCTGATACATATATATGGATAAAAACTACCTTGGGTAAAGAATGTGGCATTCCGTCGGATAGTATCTCCTACTTCATATTGTTGCAGCATATCGATCGAGCCATTCAGACCGCCTCCCCACACATTGACGCCTCCGGTCACTTCCGAAGAAAATGCCAAGTCGGCAAGCAGTGTATTACATACACCCCAGTCGCCTAGTGGCACCCATTGCATAGCCAACAAGGATTCTTCATTGTTATTGAATTTGTATTTGAATAAATCCTCATAGTTCTGTAACAAATTCAAGCCGCTTTGAGTACAAACTTCTCCCGCCAACTCTTTTGCTTTGTCCAGATCAGCTTCATCACGAGTGCCGCCTTTCTTCCAACCCGAGCGGGTCAAGTAAACCTTTGCGAGAAATCCTTTGGCAGCCCATGAAGTGGCGCGCCCTTTTTTCCAAGATGACGGAAGATTATTCATGGCATAGGTAAGATCATTAATGATAAAACGGAATACATCTTCCTCTCTATTCAAGGGCATTACCGGATTATCAACTACCGCTTGATTATTTTCTATAAGAATAACCGGTCCCCAAAGCTCTAGCAAATAATAATAAGCGATACCACGCATAAGGCGTGATTCGGCTATGGCTATCTTTTTTGCTCCCTCGGTCACAGCCCCTGAAGTTTTTGTATTTACAGCATCTATCACAGAATTAGCCATCGTCACCACTCCATAAAAGGACTTCCAAGTATCAGATAGGTTGGAATTCAATGCAGTAACCTGAAAAGTCACAAATTCAGGATTCATCCACGGATTGTACGAATCATTCGCCCGCAAACTTCCAATGGCAACAGCCGGACGTTTGTTATAATCGAACCAAGCCCGATTATAAAGTGGAGCAGTGGCTGCCTCCAAAGCTACGTCTGATGTATAAAATGTAGCATCTACATAAGCTCCTTCGGGTTCTCTTTCTAAAAAGCTGTCGCTGCACGAGCATAAGCCGGCAGACAAAATCAGTAAGGAATAAAATATATTTTTCATATCCAATATGTTCTTAAAATGTTTAAAATCCCAAGTTTAATCCAAATGTATATATCCGTTGAGAAGGATAACGAGCATTGTCAATACCTCTGGTCAGTACATTCTGGTTATACGCACCAATTTCCGGATCATATCCTTTGTACTTGGTAAACGTAAATGCATTCTGTACATTTGCATATATTCTCAGATTTTCGATTCCGATCTTCTCCAACCAACTACGCGGGAATGTATATCCTAAGGAAATATTCTTGATACGAAGATAAGAACCGTCTTCAATGAAGCGGTCGCTCATACGATTATTATCGTTGGCATCGTTGGCAGTGATGCGTTGCACTTTTGCCTGGGCAGGATTAGAAACCCTGACATTGGAAATATCAGCAGGTCCTTCCGGATCGATCAACTCAACCCGTGCTATTCCGATTGTTTCTTTCAGCATACCCGAGTTATTCATCGGATTGGTATACCACTTCCGAAGCGAGTTAAATATTTTATTACCGTAAACTCCATTGATGAAGATATTCAAATCAAACCCCTTGTATGAGAAATAGTTGTTGATACCGTAATTGAATTTAGGTTCGGGATTGCCTAGGAAACTTCGGTCTTTCTCATCAATCACTCCATTATTGTCTTTGTCTTCAAAAATATAATCGCCTACCCATATTTCATTTTCCTTCATGGACTTACCTTTTGGCAATGCCACCGGAATTCTTTCTCCTTTTTCATTCAGGCGAAATTCACCTTTGGAGTCTTTCTGATAAAAGTCGCCTTCGTCCTTAAACATACCGATTACCTTATACCCGTAAAACTGTCCTACAGGCTCGCCTACCAATGAGTATGTATATGTTTCCGATCCGACATATCCCTGAATACCGGCTGTTTCGGTATATAATCTTGTAACTTCATTCTTGTTAAAGGATAATGTAATACCCGTCTTCCAGAAGAAATCGCGGCTATCAATGTTCACCGTATTTAGCGTGAATTCCATTCCCTTGTTCACCATCGCTCCTGCATTTACCCATGGGGCACGTATAATACTGTTCACATAATCGGGTAAAGCTGCTTGCATCAAAAGATTATCTGTATTCTTATAATAAGCTTCTGCAATGAACTCTATTCTGTTGCCTAAAAGATTGACGTCCAGTCCTATATTATAGGCTTGGGTTTCTTCCCATTTTAGGTTTGCATTAGCATAATTGCCTGCATAGAAGCCTGTTCCCCAAATAGAAGTCGCCGAAGCCATTGCTACTCCATAAGCATACGATCCGGCTGACTGATTACCAACAGCTCCCCATCCAAAACGTAATTTCAGGTTATCGATAGCTGTTACGTTTTTGAGGAATGCTTCGTTCTTTATCTTCCATGCTACCGCTACTGAAGGAAATGTTCCCCAACGGTTATTCGGACCAAAATTGGAAGAACCATCCGAACGGAGTGTTGCCGTAAGAAGATAGCGGTCATCAAAACTATAGTTGAAACGTCCGAAATAAGATTCTATGGCTCCTGAACTTTTTGAACTACCGTTTTTAGCAGTCAATGCATCACCCGCATCCAACTCATGAACAGAATTCAAGAAGAAGTCCGAACGGCTACCGGATAAGTTTTCCCATGTATTTTCCTGCGCCTCATGTCCAGCCATTAATGAGAAGTCGTGTTTACCGAATTTAGCATTATACGTAAAATAGTTCTTGAACGAATAATTAGAGCCATTACTTGCGTTACGGCTGGATGATGATTGTTGATTATATAACCCATAATCGTAAGAAGGAGTAAACTGATAATGATTATTATAGTTATAGCTTCCACCATATTCTGTATGGAACGATAGTCCTTTCCATATATTAATATCAGCAAAGAGATTTACATACAACTGAGTCCCTTTATCATAATTCTCACGCATTAAGGCCTCAGCAACAGGGTTAGAGAAGTAGGTACCATAGATATTTTCTTGTTGCGTACCCCAACTGCCGTCAGGATTCTTAGCCGGAACTTCGGGCAACTGACGTATAGCCGTACTAATAATATCCCCGTTATCTACAGTATTCACCTGCTGGGTACGTGAGCCGGATGCACGCAACCCGATTGTCAACCATTTAGTAATCTTAGCATCGGCATTCATACGAACAGAGAAGCGTTCAAAACTTGACCCGATGGCGATACCATCCTGATTCAGATAGCCTCCGGTTAACGAGAACTTTGCATTTTCATTACCACCTGTAATATTTATCTGATGATTATGCATCAAGGCAGACCTGAATATTTCTTTTTGCCAGTTGGTTCCTTCACCTAACAAACTGGGATCTTTGAACTCTTCACGGGCTCCCCATCCCAGCACTTCCGCACGCAAATTCTGGTATTCGGCATATTCTCTTAAATTAAGCACATCCAAACGATTGGGCAATTGCTGTACACCTACATAGCCTTCATAGGAAAGTCTCGTCTTGCCTGCCTCTCCTTGGCGGGTAGTAATCAATACTACACCATTGGATGCTCTCGAACCATAAATGGCTGTTGCCGAAGCATCTTTCAAAATCTCCATAGAAACGATATCCGAGGGATTGATGGATGACAATACACTTGAATTATTGCCCGTTTGACCTGAAATAGCCACTCCATCTATAACGTATAAGGGTTCATTTCCATTCAGCGAGTTGATACCACGAATACTAACCGAAATACCACCACCGGGAGCACCAGAGTTTTGGGTAACAGATACACCTGCCGCACGCCCTTGCAAAGCTTGGTCAAGTGAGGTCACCACTGTTTTCTTTATATCATCTGCACTAACAGATACGACCGATCCTGTGAGGTCACTGCGTTTCATTGTTCCATAACCCACTACTACCACTTCATCAAGCATTTTAGTATCTTCCCTCAAAGAAACATCAATGCTTTTTTGCTTGTCGATTTTAACTTCAAGTGTCCTAAAACCAATGTAAGAAAAGACCAATGTCTGACCGCTTTTGGCCTGTAGTGTGTAACGCCCCTGCGCATCGGTAATGGTTCCGCCGGGAGCTTCTTTGACTTTGACGCTGACCCCGATTAATAATTCATCATCCGCCTCTGATTTGACAGTACCGGAAATAGTTCTGTTTTGTCCGTACATAGGAATAGTGACCAGACTAAACATCACAATGGCAAATAATTGCTTAAGTTTCGCCCATTGCCATTGGGTACATGATTTTTTGTGTAACTTCATAATACTTTAAGTTTAAAGTTTTAAATAGTATTGATTAAGATCCGTCAGGACCTTAACAAAAGTATCACGATAGTTACAGAAAGAAGGTACGCCATGTCTTATATGATATACCTCTATGATTCAAGTTATCATTTTATACTGCGGATGTAATCAAACGGTGACATCCCAAATTCATTCTTAAAATTCAGAGTAAATCTCTTTGGTGAATTGAACCCTACCTCATAAGCAATCTCAGAGATTTGTTTCTGACTTTTCTCAAGAAGTTGCTTGCCACGTTTCAAACGAATGGTGCGGATAAATTCTGCCGGCCCTTTACCGGTGATACATATCAGTTTCTTATAGAGGTGGCTACGGCTAAGCCCTAGCATCTCACCCAACATCTCTACTGAAAAGTTGGGGTCACTGATATGCTCTTCTACTAGTTTTATTGCTTTTGCAATGAGTTGTTCATCGAGTGGAGTAATT
>OHFN01000728.1_pt1 | contig 19361 bp, 20 predicted proteins | sample 1567571 | NCBI WGS metagenome assembly OHFN01 (sample SAMEA3879533, study PRJEB24766) | human gut metagenome | biome: human-associated habitat; feature: feces | place: USA | collected 1985/1987
TGACGATCGGGGATGTGCAGATTTCGGAAGGAAAAGCGCGTGTATTCGGCGGCCTCACCTTTCATCTGCTGTACGTCTCCGACGGCGAACGGCGCCGGATCTGCCAGCTCTCCGGCGAGCTTCCGATCGACGAGACGATCCATCTCGATGGTCTGACAGGGGGCGACAAGGTCTGCATCACCTGGGAAGTGGAAGATCTGAACCTGCATCTCATCAACTCGCGGAAGCTGGGCGTGCGCGCGATCGTCACGCTGCACGCGTGGATCGAGGAACTGTGCGACCTTGCCGTGCCGATGGAAATCCGCGGGGAGAGCGACGTCGCGGTAAAAAGGCAGGAATACCGCGTGGTTGAGCTTGCAGTGCAGAAAAAAGATGTGCTGCGTGTCAAAAAGGAGCTTACGATTCCGTCCGGCAAGCCGGAATTGCACGAGATTCTCTGGCAGGATCTGGAAGTGCGCGGTCTCGATCTCCGCTCTGAGGAGGGGCGGGTCAGTGCGCAGGGAGAACTCTTTGTCTTCTGCCTGTACAGCGACGGCGAGGAGGATCACCCGCTGCAGTGGGTGGAGCAGGCGCTCCCGTTCCAGGCAGAAGTGGAATGCCAGGGCTGCATCTCCGAGATGATCCCGCGGATCGAAAGCACACTCGGCCAGACCACACTCGAAATCCAGCCCGATTCCGACGGCGAGGAGCGGGTCCTGCAGGCGGAGGCCGTACTCGAACTTGACATCTGTCTGTATCAGGAAGAAACCGTATCACTTCTGCAGGACGTTTACCATCCGCACCGAGAATGCATTCCAAAAGTGCAGGAGGAGACTTTGGAGAGCCTTCTGATCCGCAATTCCTCCAAATGCCGCCTGACCGACAAACTGCAGATGCGCGTGCCGAAAAATAAAATTCTGCAGATCTGCCACAGCGACGGCAAAATCAAGATCGACGAGGAAAGAATCGTAGAAAACGGCATCGAAGTAACCGGTGTGGTGGAACTCAGGGCGCTCTACGTGGTCAGTGACGACGAAATGCCGTTCTACGCCGCCGAAACCGCCATACCCTTCCGCCACACCATCGAAGTCCCGGGAATCGGACCAGACTGCCGCTACGAACTCCAGTCCTCCATTGACCAGCTCTCCACAACCATGCCGGACAGCAGCGACATCGAAGCCAAAGTCGTACTGAACCTGAACGCCCTCGTCTTCCGCCGCAGAAAAGAGATGGTAATGCAGTACGTCGAAGAAAAAGACCGCGATCCCGAAGAACTCCAGAAGCTACCAGGCATCACCTGCTACTTCGTCAAGCCGGGGGATACCCTGTGGGATATCGCGAAGAAATTCTATACGACGACAGATAAGATCAGGGAATTAAATGAACTGAAAACCGAAACACTCACACCGATGCAGCAGTTATTAGTGGAGCGGGTATAGCGGAAAAGACAGCCTACTGCCTTAAGAATGGAGTTAATCCATCATGCAGCAGGCTGTCTTTTTGCGAGTTCCATGCCGATCTGCATTGCAGAAAGAACAGGTACACTTTTGTGACGGGAAGAAAAGCAGGAATTACAACCTTGCTTCTCAAAGAAATCAACAATAACGGAAAAACACTGTCCTTTGTTTATGATGCTGTGGGAAATATTACTACGATTTCCGAAAATGGTGTTCAAAAAGTAAAATATACGTATAATGCGCTGAGTGAACTGACCCGTGTGGATTCTGCATGGGAAAATAAAAGTATTACGTATACCTACGATGCCGGAATGAATATGACATCGAGAAAAGAGTATTCCTATACAACGGGAACACTTGGCACTGCGGTAAAGACAGATGTGTTTACCTACCGCACTTCAGGGTGGAAAGATCAACTTATTTCCTATAATGGCAGCAGCATTTCCTATGATGCGGTCGGCAACATTACAGCTTATCAGGGAAAAACACTGACCTGGTACAGAGGAAGTCTGCTGCAGAGTCTGACTTTAAGCGGAAAGAAAGCAGTGTACCATTACGACAGCGAAGGACACAGAGTCCAGTGGAAAGACCTGAACGGAATCAGCCATAAGAACTACTGGTGCGGAAATAAACTGATGGGAACCAAATATGGAGATGTATTGGTTCAGTTTGTAAATCCCCGCTGATGCTGAAAAAGGGAGAAAAAGAGTATTATTACTTGTACAACAGCCAGAATGATGTCATCGGACTGATTGACAGCGATGGAAAACAGGTAGTAAACTATTCTTACGATGCATGGGGAAAACAGACCGGTCTGACCGATACCAGCGGAGAAAATATCGGAAAGCTCAACCCGTTCCGCTATCGTGCTTACTGCTATGATGACGATACCAAGCTCTATGTCACCGCCAGCCGCTATTACGATCCGGAACTGTGCAGATTCCTTTGTGCAGACAACTTTGATGTTGTAAAAGCGGAAATGTTCAGCATGAACGGAAAGAACCTTTATGTGTACTGCTGCAACAATCCGGTGAATGCGGTGGATGATGATGGTGATTTTGGAATTTTGATGCTGGCACTCTCGGGAATTGATCCCCAAAAAGTAGCATGGGATATCGTTAAAGGTGTATTTGTATATGCAGTACAGTGCGGGATGGCAAATGAGAAAGTGACCTTAGAAGGGCTTGCAGAAGTAGCCATAGAAAGTGCAATCGGCAGTGTTTTGGGAGGCGGCCGAGGAATCCTCTTTTCAATCGCAATAAACGGTGTGAAAGGGATTTATGCAGAATATCAGGAATCAGGGAATGGAGCAAGAGCATTGGGTGCAGGAATTTATGATGCGATAATGACAGTGTTCGAACCTAAAACGTATAATACGTATGTAAAAAATGAAATTATTGAGGATGCATTGGGTGCTTTTACAGATTTTTTCAGTCTCCGATACTGGGATATGGAAAAAGCGGTGTTTTGGATGGAGTGTTTGGAAAATCCAAGAAACAGGAAAATAAAAAGGGATCAACACTTAAGAAAAACAGCAATACCAACTTTAGTGCTAAAAAAGTGGAGGGAAAAAGAAAAACTGGCAGAGTAATAAGTCCGCGATTTCCATCAAAATGCAAAGGATAGGACTTCCGGCGCTTAGATAGAAAAGTTTTAAGATGCCTTTGCATGAAGATGAAGAAAGAATAGCTTTGTGCAAAGGCAAAGTGTAAGAAATGATGAGGAGAAGATTGCATGAAAGTAGTATGGGGAAAATTTGGTACAGGTGTAGATTTGATTCTGTGTGCTATTATTAATTACTATGTGGTGAGTATATGGGTAAATGGAAAAGATGAGTTCCATGCATATTCATTAAAAACAAGTATTATATTTCTAATAGAGGTAATGCTCGTTTTAAATATGGCAGCATATGCAATTGTAGCACTCCTAAAACAAATTTACATTTACGAATGGGGAATAAAGTTATCTTTTTTGGGGTATGAAAAAAAGATAGAATGGGACGATTTCACTGTGATACAAAGATACAATGATCATTTTTTCTTCAACATATCGAAACAGAAAGATGACAGTTTGTTTTGGTGTACCTATCATCCATTTACCAGTATCATGATATTTGACAAATTCCGCGCACCAAGCTGGGGAATCATACCGCTCAGCGCCGACGAATTTTGTGAACTCCTCACTTCATACGGTGTCAAGTATACGGAAAGTAAATAACCTACAAAAAGAGTGGAAGTGTTCTGAGTTCTGTTGTTTTTACGGGGAAAAGAGAGTAGTATAAATATATGTATAATTACAGCTTTGGAGGAAAAATAGTTGCTTGACTGGATCAATGTTTTTAAAGTAAACCGAAAAATTAAATCCCGTCTCTGGCCGTGGATCAAGATTATTTTGAGTATTATTCTTTTCTTTGCGGTATTTTACGGGGATACGTATGTTCACATTCTGGATAAAACAAAGACGGGACGAATCGTGGAAGCACTGATTCTGGTTGTGTTTTCGTTTCTGGACTATCTGATCTGCTTTATTTCCGTAGCCGAAATGGACTGCCTGAAGGACCGGCGGTACGCGGCGGCGAAAGAAAGCGGCGAATTTTATAAGGTTTCTGAAATAGAAAGCTCTCTGTTTAATTATGTACCGCGTACCTATACGATTTATTACCGGAGGTGTAGCAGAAGACTTACATTCGGTGTACGGACAAGAACGACAGGAAATCCGCTGGAAATGGGAGGCAGGGAATATTTCATAGGACCGACAGGAAAGCGGGAGCAGATCGTGAAAGACCTCGATGCGTTGATGAAAGAAGTAAAAAAATACGCAAGATTTGACAAAGTCCTGGTACAGACAGTGAACGGAGAACCGGTAAAGAGATGATGATGCCGGTTCTCCGTTGTTTTTTGTAAATGGATTGACAAGGAGAGAACTTGCCATACGAAGGGATGAACTTTCAGAAGTAATTGAAAAATACCAGATTGAGTTAAAAAAAGTAAAGTAAGAGAAGGTGAATAACGAGAAATGAAAATAAAAAGTTTTCTGCCATCCAAAATAATTGCATGTATGGAGTGCTTTGGGCTTTATGTGACATTAGTATATTTGTTTGTTGAACTAAAACCTGAAAAGCATGAAGCAGTCATTTACCTATGTTTTCTCTATGGGGTGATATGTCTCGGATTAACCGTGATATTCTATAATCTTCGAAGAGTATATTTTTATCGTGAAAAGTGTGTTCTTCATTTTGGAAAATATTCAAAAACAATTTCGTGGGATGAATTTGAAGTAAAACGAATCGTTCAGTTTAAAAAAGATACATGGCATGAAATTTGTTTTTCTTTATATCCAGGTATAGACGAGCATAACATGGATTATTTTCATCCGTTTACGATTGTTATAATAACGTTGGAAGATGGTTATTATTGGGCAGACGGATTGTTTATGAAAAGTGAAGATATTGTTCCTGTTCTGGAAGATTATGGAATTCAATTTACAGAGAGAAAATAAGGAAGAGGGCAGACAGTAAACGGAGAACCATAAAGTGATGATGCCGGTTCTCCGTTTTTTTTTTTTTTTTTCTGTCACCTTTCCAGAAACTGATGCGCCCAGCGTCCCGCGTCCGTATTTTTGAGGTAGACGACATTCAGTTCGTGCGCCCCGGTGAGCGGGGGGCAGAAGAAGCGGCCGAAGCGGGGGTCGTCTTTGACGACGGCTTCGTAGACGAAGCTGATGCCGCAGTTTTCGCGGACGAGTTCTTTTAACAGTTTAAAGGAACTGATGCAGGCGCAGTCGGAGAAGGCGCTGACGTGGTAGCCGGACTGGGTGAGTTCGCGTTCGAGGATTTTCCGGGTGCCGGAGCCTTCTTCGCGGAGAATCAGGCGTTCGGAGAAGAGATCCGGGATGGGAATCTGTTTTCCGGCGAAGGGATGGCCGGCGGCGCAGATGCCGAGATACGGTTCCTCGCGGAGCAGGAAAAAGTCATAGCGCTGCTTGTCAAAAAGTCCTTCCAGAACAACAAAATCGAGTTCGCCGTCTTCCAGTTTTGCGAGAAGATGGGCCGTGTTGTCGACAAGAAAGTGAAGCTGCTGGTCCGGTTTTGCAAGAAAGCGGCGGATTTCCGGCAGCAGAATATAATCGCCGATGGATTTTGTCGCGCCGATGCGGAGCAGAGTCTTTGATTTTTCGTGAAGACGCGCGAGAAGCATTTCTTCGTTGTAGCGCAGAGAAAAAGCATACTGCTCGAGAATGTCGCCTTCCCGTGTCTTCTGCAGCCGCCGAGCCTGGTACGTAAAGAGGCGGACACCGTACTGCGCCTCGAGCGCCTGAATGTGCTTGCTGACGGCAGGCTGCGAGAGATGGAGCAGTTCGGCGGCGCGGCCGTAGTGCATCGTCTTGCAGAGCGTCAAAAAAGTTTCCAGTTTCTGATCCATAAAAACTCCTTTGTAAAATTCTCCATAACAAAATGGAATGAATGCATTCTTAGTTATGCGTTTATTTTATCATGGAAGCATATTAAAATAAACGGGCAAAGAGAGAAAAAAGGAAAAAGGAAAAAGAAAGCTGGAGGAAACGTATTGTGAAAAACGTAAAAAAACTGATTCCCGGAGCGGCGATTGCACTGGTGATTGCCGCTGCGGCGAAATTCCTGGAAAGCCTGGAGGAGAGCGCCGGACTGCACTTTATCGGGGCGTCGGTCATCGCCATGTTTATCGGTATGATTGTGAATGCCTTTTACAAGCCGAACAGTGTGACAGCGCCGGGAATTAAATTTACATCGAAGAAGATCCTGAAATTTGCTATTATTCTGCTCGGGGCGAGCCTGAATATCCGCACGGTGCTGACGGTCGGAAGATTTTCCCTGACGGTTATGGTATTTACCCTGGCAACGTGCTTTGGCCTCGGCGCACTGATTGGAAAAGCACTTGGACTGAACTGGAAGACGAGCAGCCTCATCAACGCTGGCACGGGTATCTGCGGCGGTTCTGCGATCGCGGCAATCGCGCCGGTCATCGAGGCGACCGATATGGACATTGCCTATGGGCTCTCCGCAACGTTTTTATTTGATACGGTCATGATTGTCGTATTCCCGATCCTCGGTCACTGGATGGGCCTTTCAGATGCCGCGTTTGGCCTCTGGGCCGGAACTGCGGTCAACGATACCTCAAGCGTCGTTGCCACCGGTTACGCATTCAGCGAGGCTGCCGGTGATTTCGCAACCATGGTAAAACTGACGCGGACCCTCGCCATCATTCCGGCTGTTCTGGCATTTGCCGCCATCAACGTACATCTGAAGCGAAAAGCACAGGCAGCAGAAGGCACTGCTGTAAAGGTAAGCATCAAATCCATTTTTCCATGGTTTATTTTAGGCTTTCTCGCCATGTCTGCACTGACCTCCTTAGGTCTTATCCCGGCAGGCACAGCAGCCGCATTAAAAACCATCAGCAAATTCCTGATGGTAGCCGCCCTTGCGGCCATCGGCCTGAACACCGATTTCAAATCCCTCTGCCGCTCCGGCGCAAAGCCGATGCTGCACGGATTCATCATTTCGCTGCTGGTAGTCCTGGTAGCGATTGCAGTCGAATTTGCCATCGGCATTGCGCCGCATGGGGTACTGTAAAGGAACAGAGAATTAAAAATCCAGACATCCGTATAGGATGCCTGGATTTTTTGATTCAAAACGGGTTTGTCGTTTCCTTCAAAAACGTTTTCAGAACCTGCAGCACCCCGTTCTCCCAGTACGGCGGGCAAGTGTGTTTTGCCGAGGCGATGACTTCCGCTCGGGCGTTGGAGACGGCGTAGCTTTTGCCGGCGTTCTGAAGCATCTCGATGTCATTCAGGTTGTCGCCGAAGCAGCAGACTTCGTCTGAGGTAAGACCGAAGTAGCTCATCAGGAACGAGAGACCGGTCCATTTGCTGACGCCGCGGGCGTTGCAGTCCAACCATTCCTTACCGGCGACAGCGAGTTTTGCCTGATGCTTCCACGCCGGGATGAAATTTGGGGAGCAAAGCTCTTCACAGGAGGTTGGATGGTAGATTGTGAATTTGATAATGTCCTCGTTTTCTACCTTCGACAGATCCGGTACTTCGCGGACATCGAAGCCGTAGGAGTCGCGGAGCCAGTGAAACATGCGGCTTCCGGCATCTTCGGCGAGGCAGTAGTCCGGGGTAGCGGCGAAGCAGTCGCAGGACGGGAGTTCGTCGTGTACCATGCGGCACATGGATTTCCAGAGTGCCGTTTCCATCGGATATGTTTTCAAAATCTTTTCCGGTGTGCGCACGACAGTTCCGCCATCGGAGATGTAGAGCAGGCGGTCCTTGATCGGAGCGAAAAGCTTCTGTTCACTGGAAAACTGGCGGCCGGAACAGACAACAAAATAGATGCCCTGGTCGACAAGCCTGGAAACAACAGTCATATATTCCGGGTCGATCAGAAGTGTGCCGTCTTTGACGAGCGTTCCATCGACATCGGTTGCGATCAACTTTATCATAATAGAAAATCTCCTTATCTTGTCACAGAAAAAATTCAAACTATAGCAAGACCAGAAAATAACGCAAAAAAGGCAGTGCTGCAGGGCGCGAATTACAAGGAACGGATTTGAAGGCGTACCGGGGTACGACGAAAATCCGTGACGCAGTAATTCACGTTCTGCAGTGCTGAATTTTTTGCATTATTTTCTGGGATTGCTATAAACATAATTATATCGTGAATTGCTTCGGGGTGCAAGCCGGAACCGGAGGAACGCAAAACTCCACGTTGACGAAATGCGGAAATAAGGCGTAAAATAAAGAAAAATATATATCCACAGGGGGATTTTTATTATGGCATTTATTCAGGTAAGCTTCATGTCAAAAACTTTAATGCGCACCGTACCGCTGCAGGTTATTCTGCCGGTCGACAAATTTACCTTTGGGCAGCCGGAGCGCGAGGAAAAACCGTTTAAAACGCTGTATTTGCTGCATGGCATTTTTGGGAATGAGACAGACTGGGTTCATGGAACCAGAATCCAAAGATGGGCAGAGGAGAAAAACCTTGCCGTTGTCATGCCGGCCGGCGAGAATGCGTTTTATGTGGATCAGCCGTCCATCGGTGCCATGCACGGACAGTTTATCGGAGAAGAACTGGTTGAGATTACAAGAAAAATGTTTCCGCTGTCCAGAAAAAGAGAAGACACCTTTATCGGAGGCCTTTCCATGGGTGGTTTTGGCGCACTCAGAAATGGCCTGAAATATCACGATACCTTCGGGGCTGTGATCTGCCTGTCCGGTGCACTTCATGTGCTGGAAAATCCGGAAGAGAGCAGAGCGGACAGCTTTGCACATGAAGAAGGTTATTTCGGAAATCTGGTCGAAGCAGCAAAGAGTGACAAAAACCCGGCTGTTCTTATCGAGCAGTTAAAGGAAGCACGGAAAAAAGATCCGTCTGTCAATGTGCCGACCGTATTCCAGGCGTGCGGAACAGAGGACGGACTTCTGGAAGTAAACCGTCTCTACCATAAACGGATGGAAGAGAGCGGCATGGACATTGTCTACTATGAGAGCAAGGGTGGCCATGAATGGGATTTCTGGGATGAGTGGATCAAAAAGGCATTGGACTGGCTGCCACTTGAGGAAAAGACGGAAGGCCTGAACAGCGGAAACGTAAATGTTTAAAGGAAAAAGGGAGACAGGCAATGCCAGAAACGAGAAATGACGAATTGTACTGTGCGTTAAAACACAACGGTTACCCCGATGACTTCTGCCGGGAAATTGCATACCGCCAGATGAACACGGACTTTACCGCCACGCGGATGCTCGGCTATCTCTACCGCGTCACCAGCCCGCGCGCCGAGGATGTTGTCGATGAGATGCTGGCTATTCTGAGTGACCGCAAAGCATGGATTGAGAAAAAACAGTCCGAGGAAGCCCAGGCGGCGATTAGCAGAATGTACCGGGAAGGCCTGTAACCTGTGCGGGCGTTTATGCAGAAAAAGCGGAAGGGATAGAGTAAACTTACTGTCAGTTGGAGAGGCGCAGAAGATTCCCTGGGAGCAATCTATTCCGAAGAATGCGATATACGATAAGTTCCGAGAGCTTGCTGCTACGGTCCATCGCTTTGAAGACCAGATCTTCGCCTACTGGGATTGCCCTATTGCGATTTCTAACGGCTATACGGAATGCACCAACAGACTCATTCGCGAGAATAACCTGCGTGGACGTGGATATTCTTTTGAAGTCCTACGCGCACGAACTCTATACAGAAAAACAAACCTTCGTGCAATGCTTGAAAACGGTCTTATAGATGTAGGACCAGTCATTCCAGAAGATCAGCCTGTCTTTCATTTTGAAAGTGCCAAGGAGGATGAAGATGAGGATCTTGAGGATGACTATGAGCCATTCCCAAATCCAGAAGAAGAATAATTTTCAACCTGAAGATCAAATTTCCACGGTTTACAAAAATAGTAGTTTTCAACCTGAACACTATTTTTTAGGCCGTGGATTTTTTATTCTTATGATTCTCTTTTTCAACCAGTTATTGAGATATCATATATTTCCCGCGCGCTGATTTTCAACTACTTATTGCGACCAAACGAACATAAGAAAAGGGTATCCGTATAAGCAGTTTCAACCACTTATTTCGGATACCCCAAAGATTATAAAAATTTATATTTACAGAAAGTATGAATCTAGCCTACGAAACTGGAAGTGCCCATTTTGGGCCTGATTGAAAGAATAATGTTCTGACAGAGACCAATGGAATGACTCTCTGCTGGGGCTCCAAAAGAAAGGAAAAATGATGAATACAAAAACAGAGGGTAACACATTTACAAAGAAAATCGGGCAGACAGTCTATGTTGTCCGTTATCATTTCAATGAAAATGCAAAGGAAACAATGCAGGAGAAGATTAACTGGATGCTGGTTACAGAAGCAAGTCGACAGGCAGTGTATTAAAATTAGGTGGATGTAATTGAAGAAAAAATATGATATCATGTGAGTAACAAATCGGGATTTATGGAGGAAAATTGTTTATGAAAAAGTTTAGAACCGTAGCATCTGTCATTATTATGGTCATTGCCGGAATCGTAGGTTTCTTCATTGGTGCTTTCTTGAATGAACCAATGGCTGGCACAATTCTGTTTTCAATGATTGCCGGAATTGCTTGCATTGTCTACGCCATAGATAATCATGAAGAATAGGGCAAATTCCAGTTGTGCGCCCAGCTAAGGGTGTGTAGTCAAGCCGGTGGGATTCCGGTTTATCCAAGGTTTAGCCAACCAGATAATAGCGAGTCTTGGGATGATGCCGGTAACGGCATCTGACAAGCGTAGACAGCAAGAAAGCAGGGTTGAATAGTGATTGAGCTTCGAAACGTTAACTTCAGTCGGTCGACGTCTTAACTGGTGCGGAAGACAATATCATGTAATGCGATATGGCGAGTGTTATGTGGCACTGCGGAGTCAGAGAACCAATCATGTTTTACATTGTGAATACACATCAACTGGGGAGAACCTGCCATTTCTCGAAGAAGAGTATGAAATTGCAACTGAAAACGGAGTATTTCAAATGAATGGTAGGTGGTCGGACAATCCCATAGTACTGTAGAAATCGGGCAATGCCGATGGAGGGAAGGGGATTGCATAGTAAAGGTCTTACTGAGGACACATTATCCGTACTCAGGGACGGAGGAAATAATGGAAACGAAATTAGTAAGAATAGCTGAGATATCAGCAACATCAAAACATCCTATATTTACATCAGTGTACCACTTGATAAATGAAGATATGCTAAAGCAATGCCATAAGGAATTAGATGGGAACAAAGCAGTCGGAATTGACAAGGTAACTAAGGATGAGTATGGGAAGAACCTTGATAGAAATATCAAGGAACTGGTACAGAGGTTGAAAAACAAATCCTTTAAGCCACTTCCGTCACTGAGGGTATATATACCTAAAGGAAATGGAAAGAAACGACCATTAGGGATTGCTTCCTATGAAGATAAGATTGTACAAATGGCAGTGAAGAAAATACTGGGAGCTATTTATGAACCGAGATTCCTAAACTGCATGTATGGATTCAGACCGAATAGGGGGTGTCACGAAGCAATAAAAGAAGTATACCAACGGATAAGCTATGGAAAAATCAGCTATATCGTAGATGCCGATATCAAAGGTTTCTTTGACCATATCGACCATGATTGGATGATGAAGTTCCTTGAATGGAATATACAGGATAAGAACTTATTGTGGCTAATACGTAAATACCTTAAAGCAGGAATAATGGAGCAAGGAAAATTCGAGCCAACAGAGGAAGGTTCGGCACAAGGCTCAGCAATGAGTCCGATGCTTGCAAATATATACATGCATCATGTGCTGACGCTGTGGTTTAAGCTGGTGGTGCAAAGGGAAATGCAGGGAGAGTGTTTTCTCGTCAACTTTGCGGATGATTTTGTTGCAGGATTTCAATATAAGTCAGAAGCTGAAAGATACTATAAAGAGTTAAAGGAACGAATGGAAAAGTTTGGACTGGAGCTGGAAAGTAGTAAAAGCAGACTAATTGAATTTGGGAGATTTGCAGAGCAGAATCGTAGAGCAAGAGGAGAATGTAAACCTGAAACATTTGATTTTCTGGGGTTTACCTTCTATTGTAGCAAAACTCGAAAGGGAGGTTTCGTGCCAAAGGTACAGACTTCAAGAAAGAAGTTAGAGCAAAAGGTTAGAGCATACAAGAACTGGATTTACGATAATCGAAATCGACCAATGCGAGAAATAATTAAAGAGTTGAACGTAAAACTAATTGGACACTATCGGTATTATGGTGTTACATGGAATTTTCGGAAGATAACAACATTCCTGCATAGAGTACAACAGTTTCTATTCAAAGCCATGAATCGGAGAGGTTGTAGACGGGCATACACATGGAATGGATTTGTGGAAATGCTCAAGTATTACCCGTTAGCAAAACCTAAAACGTACTATTGTTTATATTGAAGCGAATGTTACTATGAGGAGCCGTATGCGGGAAAGCCGCACGTACGGATCTGTGAGGGGCTAAGATTGAGAGGTCTTAGTCTACTCGACTATAGAGGACTTAATGAACCCTTGTAATATTGGGCGTTGCATGAATGTTAATTTGCGTTGCTTGATGTATTGATGGCTAATCAGTATGCTAGTTTTATCAAACGAAAGGAGTAACTAGAGATGCTTGGTGAAAATATAAAAACGGGTATCCGAAATAAGTGGTTGAAACTGCTTATACGGATACCCTTTTCTTATGTTCGTTTGGTCGCAATAAGTAGTTGAAAATCAGCGCGTGGGAAATATATGATATCTCAATACAAAGGCGGTGGGTGCGCTTGGTGCGTTCGCCTTTCTCCAGATACTTCTTTCTGTTCTCCAGACGCTCCAGCTTGTGCTGTTCCTGTGCAAGCTGCGTCTCGGCTCGTTCCTTTTCGGCTCGGAGCTGTTCAAGGGTTTTCGGTTTTGTCATTGTGATTGACCTCCTTTTTTGATTTTGGGGATAAAAAAGACCGTCAACTTTTCGCATAGTACGACCAGTCAACGGTCAGTTTTCCAAAATGATCATCATCACTAAGAAAGAGAGGCATCCTATAAGACAATGCCATTAAGTAATGATAATTCGTTATTTATGTGTTTAAAAGTAACGACAATGACGATATAATATATGTAGCCAGTAAATCAGTTATTTACGCATTTTGAAATTAGATATATGGTATATATATTATACAGGTATTGAATATATAAGGAAAGAGGTGTGTTACTTGAAAGCTGTATCGAAATCTGCAAAGATAAGTCCAGAGGCAGAGCGTATTATTAAGGAATTGAAAAGCGGAGAATTGGAAGTGAGAGATGTTCCAGAAGAATTTGCTTTAGATTCTAATGTTGTAAAAGCAGAACGAAAATTGGGATTGAGAAAAAGCGGTCATCGAGGTTTTGATGTAATCGCACAAATATTTTTTGTAGAAGAAGATTGGTTTCATAAAGATTTGTCAGGTAATCTTGTTTCAAGATTGCATAAGATGACCTTTGATTCTTTTGAGGAATATTATGGATTTTTGGATGGTGATATATACGAAGATGCTTGCTATTATCAGTATGCATTTGAAGATGAATTTTCCAAAAATCTTAATCTTGATATAAACCGATTGAAAAAAGTGAAAAGTTTTGTGACAGAAACTGTAGATGATTATTCGTGTGAACGGTCACAGGATGAAGTTGAATCATATGAGCATTGTGAAAAAGTAAATAAGAAATGTGTAAAACAGTGGTTGGATAAATTCAACGCTTGTGATACATATGAACAATTCAAAAAGGTATGCAGTAATTATGAAAAATCAACGGTTTCACAATATAAACGTATAGAATTTTTCTTTTTCCAGTATGCTTTTGATGCTCAGTATAACAAAAAGCATTTAGATGTGCTTATGGAATATTTGTCAAAAGACTATTATATCGGTGGTAATGCTGTACAGGGATTATGTCTGATTCATACACCAGAAGTCATTCTTGATAAATATGATTTTTCACAAGCATCTGTTGCAACCAATAGGAAGCGAAAAAAAGAAGTAAAAGATTTTGTGAAAGACTTGAAAAATCAGGATGTTGAGATGACGGTAGTAGGTTATTTTGATAAAGTGACACATTTTTATTGTGAAAAAACACAAGTATATCGCTATTATAACTGTCAAGGCAGAAAAACTTTGAATCAGTGGCGTAGTGTAGATGTGTGTCGAGCTTTTGAGACATTTGATGAATTTGTCAAGTATAGAAAGGGCAATTTGAAAAATTGTGACTTATCAGAAGCCATTGATTTGGATGTTGATTTTTCAAAATATACGACAGATGATACGACAAAATTACCAATTAGAGAAGATGAAAATCTGAGTTGCAAGGTATTGAAAGTATATAAGAATGGGGAATTTGCAGTATGTCAATTTTGGAGTAATGAAGACAAAGAAATTGTAAAACAACAGGTGCATAGATTTTCATATTTCTTTGATTTTGTGGCATTTTTAAAAGGTGATTTATCCGGTGCAGATTTATTATTCTGTACTGGCATGAAAAATCTTTCCAACATAGACGGAATCAACTTGAGTGACGTGAAAATGACCAGTGAATTATGCGAACAATTTAATGTTCAATATAAATCGTATGATTATGATAAAAAACTCATTGGTGAGTTTCCAGCAGTTGAAAAGAATGAAGAAGAAACGGCATTGGTATTACAATCATCAAGGGAATTTGTTTCATCTGATAGCAGTATGCTTTTCGGAAGTTTTGGAGATATGTTTTTATGGAATTTTAATAGAATTAGCTACATTTCTGATTTACATTTAATGCATAGAATTAAAAATGCAGGGTGTAAATCAAAGGAAGATGTTGTTTTTACAATAAAAAAAATCATTGATGACATTTTAGCTGAAAGTACGAGTTTAACACTTATCGGTGGAGATGTGTCATCAGAATTTTCAATATTTGAACTGTTTGTAAAAATGCTTAGAAAGTTAGCAGGCTCAGGAAGACGGACTTTTGTATTTGTTCTTGGTAATCATGAACTTTGGAATTTTCCAGGATTGTCCGTGGATGAGATTGTTGATAAATACAGAACTGTATTAAAGGAAAATGGAATGTACTTATTACATAATGATTTGTTTTATAGAAATGAATCCGATGACATGGGAATTATTCCATATGATGAATTGATACAGTCAGATAATCTGGCTATTCTTGAAAAATTAAGATGTACAAGATTAGTGATTTTGGGTGGTCTTGGATTCTCAGGTTACAATGAAGAATTTAATGCAAATGATGGTGTGTATCGAGCAACTGTTGATAGAAATACAGAGATTCAAGAGAGTAAAAAGTTTGAACAGCTGTATGATAAATTGACAGATGTATTAGCAAAGAAAAATACAGTCATCTTTACACATACACCAAAAAAAGATTGGTGTGTAGATGCAAAGTGTCATGATAATTTTGTGTATGTCAGTGGTCATACACATAGGAATATGTTCTTTGACGATGGTGTAAAAAGAATATATGCTGATAATCAGATTGGGTATAGAAACGAAAGTCCGCATTTGAAAAGTTTTCTGATGGAGAATATGATTATTTTTGTAACTATGAAGATGGCATATATGAAATTACATCTCAGGAATATCAAGATTTTTCTCGTGGAAAGAATATATCAATGACTTTCAATAGGCAAGTTAATATTCTTTATATGTTGAAAAAGAATGGGTATTACTGTTTTATTCATAAAACAAAGACAGGTTCGCTGTCGATGTTGAATGGTGGAGCATTGAAAAAATTAAATACAAAAGATGTGAATTATTATTATGATAATATGGATTCAATGATTGCATTTATTGAAACACCTTTGAAAAAATATACAGCTTATCAGGAAAGCATTGCAGATGAAATTAGAAAAATTGGTGGAAGTGGATGGATTCATGGCTGTATCATTGACATTGATTATTATAATCATGTATATGTGAATCCAGTCGATATGACAGTGCGAAGTTATTGGGCATCTGATATTGTTAACAAGCTTGTATATCCAACTGTACCAGCATTGTTAAAAAATGAATGCCCGGAATTATATGCTAATTATCTGAAACTGATTGAAGGTGAAAAATCAAATCCTTTAGCTGTGAAACAGACAAAGAATGAAGTATCATTGTTGCCACAAGAATATTTGGAAACAGATATTTATAAGGCATCTCGTGAGATAAAAAAGATGCAGAAATTGAATTCAAATGTGCTGACAACATGGTATGACATTGTTCCAGAGAGGAATGAATTGCCATGTAAAAAATTAGTATCTAATAAGGAGTGACGATTATTGCAAATAAAGCATACAAGAACCTGAACTGTAAGATTGATAAGTCGGTATCAGATAAGCTGGAGAAATTCATTGCTGATACCAAACTTTCAAAGACGGCTACAGTAGAGAAAGCATTGGAAGAATATATCAACAAGTACAATAAAACTGGTAAGATTTAATAAAAAAGACAGCCACTTTTCCGTTAATTGAAAGGGAGCTGTCTTTTAATTTGTGCTGTCAAAGATGGAGTTCATAAATGATGTGTTCATAATAATCGGTAAAGATGGATTGTAATATATTCATAATAGAATTTTACAATAAAGAAGGAGATAAGAAAACCCCTTCCCCTCATGAATGAGGGGTTAGGGGAGTTGAGAGTGTCGCAGACACTTTTTTATTGTGGGAGAAGCCTTGACCGCGGTCTTTGCTGAAAATGCATTGCTGGGCAAAATCAAGGCAAGCCCTCTTGGCTGTATGGACAATTTGAGGCAGAACGATTGGTTCGGCTTTTTTGGGGAGACTGCGTTTTTACCGGCTCCCGTTACAGCTCTTCGTACTTGGGCAGCGACTTTACGGTGCCGCCTTCCATGGCGCTTTCGTGGGCCAGGAGACCAACGCCGGTCCAGTAGGCCGCATCAATATCGGAGGGGAAGGGAGTTCTGTCTTCCAGAATGCTGGTAACGAACTCATGAACCAGATGCGGATGGGAACCGCCATGACCGCCGCCCTGCTTGAAGGACAGATGGGGATTGACCTCGTCATAGGCCACTTCGTAGGTAAACCGGCCAATGACGTCCGGCAGCAGATGGGCATAATCGGGGACCTGAACGTATTCCTCATCGATCTTGCCGCCGCGGTTCTCGTTCTCCCAAACCAGATCCCGGCTGAACATCACATGTTTGTCGCCGTTGAGCTGATCCCACTCAAAGGACTTGTTTTCACCATAGATATTAAAGCATTCGCTGTAGCCACGGGCGACATGGTACAGGAAGCGCTCCATTTCAACGGTCGTCTCGCCATCCTCCAAGGCCACCAGAGCAGACTCAAAGGCGAAGGGGCAGCCGTACTGCTTTTCCAGTTCCGGACGGACCTTGCCGGAGCCTCTGCCGAAGACGCTGACCGGACGCTGCCCTGCCAGAGCAAAACAGGGGCCGATGGCATGGGTGGGATGTGCCAGGGGCGGGAAGCCGTCCCAGTAAGAGGGCCAGCCCTCCATATCCTGATAGTGGGCGCAGCGCATATACTGCAGCTTGCCCATTGCGCCGGATTCGTACAGCTCCTTCACATACAGATACTCGCGGGTGTAGACGGAAGTTTCCATGAACATATAGTGTTTGCCGGAAGCCTTCCGCGCCTTGATAACGTCTTCCAGCTCCTTCATGGACATACCCATGGGGATGGTGCAGGCGCAGTGCTTGCCTGCGTTGAGCACCTGAACCGACATGGGCGCATGCAGCGCGGGCGGAATGACCAGATGGACCGCATCCACATCCGGGTTCTGCAATACCGCTTCAAAGTCGGTGGTGTAGTAGCTTTCGTCCAGCAGGTACATATCTGCCAGCGCCTTCAGCTGGTCCGGATTGGTATCCACCATAATGACATGCTCCACATCCGGATGCTTCAGATAGATGGGCAGGAAACAGCTGCCGAAACCCATGCCCACGATGGCAACCGTCAACTTTCCATTTTTCATAAAATTACTCCTTTCATGCTGTGAGCGACTTGCTGTTTTCATTTTATTCTTTTTGCATTCCGTGTATGTTATTCGACGAGTGAAATACTGATACAGGCAACGCTGCGGGGTGGAAGCTTCGCCTTGATAATATCATCCTTGACATGAATCATCAGGGGATTTTCCGTAAACGGGGTACCAGGCAACAGATTTTCGGCCTGAAGTACCTTGTTTTCCAGAACTGTTCCGCATTTATTCAGAGAGTAAGTAGTTTCCTCCTGCCAGTTCAGGTTGAGCATCGTCAGGGTCAGCACATGATGATCATCGATGGTGGCAACGACTTCAAAGTCTTCTACACCATCTACCGTACACAGCTTTCCGCCGGCATGCCGGGAGAGCAGCGCAAAGGCCTGACCGGTTGCCGTCAGCTCGGTATGATCCGGATGCACCTGCATGGCGCCTTCGTTAACCGGCTCAAAGTAGCAGGCCATGGGCATGCGCTGTTTTTCGCTTTCATGCATGAACATGTGCAGCATCTGCGCAGTGAAGATGCCCTCCATGGAGGAAGGATTGCGGCACCATGTTTTCCACAGATTCCATTCATCGTAGGAGATGAATGTCTTTTCCGGGAGCATGTCATGCAGCCTGCGCAGGATTCCTAGATTGTGGATGGGCATGCGGATCATTTCGTTATAGCAGCGCTCCATGCCCTCCGGAGAGGTGAAGTCCCAATGGACTGAATTGTACGTATGCAGAGAAACGTATGGCGCAATGGGAGCCAGCTTCTTGATGGAAACATCTACCCACTCCTGATTCGGATAGGGGCCGGAAGAAACAAATTTCAGATCCGGCGTGACCTTCAGCATGGCACGCGCATGCGTTTCCACCAGCGATGCGTATCCATCCGGCGTATTTGCGCCCTCCATGTGGCCATAACCCATTTCGTTGCCCAGCGACCACCATTTGACATTGTAGGGCTCCTGATGACCGCGCTGGGCACGCAGCCTGCCGTATTTGCTCTCGGCAGGGCCGTTGCAGTATTCCACCCAGGCGGCGCATACTTCGGGGGAATCCCAGGCGGCATTGATGGTGAGGAAGGGCTCCGCGCCGATCTCACGGCACAGTGCAATAAAATCGTCGGTGTCTATTTCATGCATGTCATAGCCGTGTGTAAAGGGCTGCGTTTCATTTTCCATGTAGCCCTCCATGGGAGCGCGCCTGTCGGGATGCAGGAACATATCCTGCCAGCGATATTCGCCGGCAAAGTTGCCACCCGGCCAGCGCAGCAGACGCACGCCGATTTCCTTGAGCTTTTCCACGGTGTCCCTGCGCATGGTATGGAAATGATTGTCCGGCATCATGGAAACTGCGCCGATGAGCAGTTGTGCCTGCTCCGTGTAGGTAATGCTTATCACGGCATGCGCATCGTCGACGCCGGGGG
>OHFN01000732.1_pt1 | contig 19289 bp, 18 predicted proteins | sample 1567571 | NCBI WGS metagenome assembly OHFN01 (sample SAMEA3879533, study PRJEB24766) | human gut metagenome | biome: human-associated habitat; feature: feces | place: USA | collected 1985/1987
CACAGACTTCATCCCTTTGACATATCCTAAAAATCTTTTTTGTAAAATCCTATTGAATTAATTTAGCTATTACTTGTATTACAAACAAAAAATTAGTTTTAAAAGCACATCACAAATATAAGTAATAAAAAATACTTTATCAAGTCTTAAGTGGTGTTTTTTATGCTACTTCGCTACAAATCTGAAAATAAACCTGTAACTTTGCACCGATATTAACCGGATACTAACCGGTATTAACAATAGAATTAACAGTGTTTTCAACAATATACTAACAAATACCATTATGGAATACAATTTCAGGGAGATTGAAAAGAAATGGCAAAAACAGTGGGTAGAAAATAAAACCTACCAAGTGACGGAAGATGAAACAAAGCAAAAATTCTATGTGCTAAATATGTTCCCTTACCCATCGGGTGCAGGCTTGCACGTAGGTCATCCATTGGGATACATTGCTTCGGATATTTATGCTCGTTACAAACGCCTACAAGGTTTCAATGTACTGAATCCTATGGGATACGATGCTTACGGACTTCCTGCTGAGCAATATGCCATTCAAACCGGACAGCACCCTGCAATTACTACCGTTAACAATATCAACCGCTATCGCGAACAATTGGATAAAATAGGTTTCTGCTTTGACTGGAATCGTGAAATACGCACTTGTGATCCTGAATATTATCACTGGACACAATGGGCTTTCCAAAAGATGTTTAACAGCTATTATTGCAATGACGAAAAACAAGCACGTCCTATTCAGGAATTGATTGACGCATTCCCCAAATATGGTAACGAAGGTCTGAACGCTGCCTGCAACGAAGAATTGCATTTTACTGCTGAAGAATGGAAAGCAAAAAGCGAAAAAGAACAGCAAGAGATACTTATGAACTACCGCATCGCCTACTTGGGTGAAACTATGGTAAACTGGTGTCCCCAACTGGGAACCGTGCTTGCCAATGATGAAGTAGTAGACGGAGTATCGGAACGCGGTGGTTTCCCCGTAGTACAAAAGAAAATGCGTCAGTGGTGCCTGCGTGTATCTGCATACGCACAGCGTTTATTAGACGGACTCGATACCATCGACTGGACCGAATCTTTGAAAGAAACCCAAAAGAACTGGATAGGCCGTAGTGAAGGTGCTGAAATACAGTTCAAGGTAAAAGACAGCGATCTGGAATTTACCATCTTTACTACCCGTGCCGATACTATGTTTGGAGTTACTTTCATGGTATTAGCTCCCGAAAGCGAATTAGTAGCCCAACTGACTACCGAAGCTCAAAAGGCTGAAGTGAACGCTTACCTCGAACGCACCAAGAAGCGTACGGAACGTGAACGTATTGCCGACCGTAGTGTTACCGGTGTATTCTCAGGAAGTTATGCCATCAATCCTTTCACCGGCGAAGCAGTGCCCATCTGGATCAGCGATTATGTTCTTGCCGGATATGGTACAGGCGCCATCATGGCTGTTCCTGCACATGATAGTCGCGACTATGCTTTTGCCAAGCATTTCGGACTGGAAATTCGTCCCTTAGTCGAAGGTTGTGATGTCAGCGAAGAAAGCTTCGATGCTAAAGAAGGCATTGTATGCAACTCTCCCCGTGAAGGTGTAACTCCCTATTGTGATCTTTCACTGAACGGATTAACTATCAAAGAAGCCATCGCAGCCACTAAGAAGTACGTAAAAGAACACAATCTGGGACGTGTAAAAGTAAACTTCCGCTTACGTGACGCTATTTTCTCACGCCAGCGTTACTGGGGTGAACCGTTCCCGGTTTATTATAAGGACGGCATGCCATACATGATCGACGAAAGTTGTTTACCCTTGGAGCTTCCGGAAGTTGCCAAGTTCCTCCCTACCGAAACAGGCGAACCTCCATTGGGACACGCTACTAAATGGGCTTGGGACACCGTAAACAAGTGTATCGTAGATAATGAAAAGATAGATAATATCAACATCTTCCCGTTAGAACTTAATACAATGCCCGGTTTTGCCGGTTCAAGCGCTTACTATTTGCGTTACATGGACCCTCGTAACCACAAGGCTCTTGTTGATAAAAAAGTAGACGAATACTGGCGCAATGTCGACCTTTATGTAGGTGGTACCGAACATGCTACCGGACACTTAATCTACTCGCGCTTCTGGAACAAATTCCTGTATGACCTCGGTGTTTCTGCGGTAGAAGAACCGTTCCAAAAGTTAGTGAACCAAGGAATGATTCAAGGTCGTAGCAACTTCGTTTACCGCATAAAAGATACCAATACATTTGTATCGCTGAACCTGAAAGATAAATACGAGACTACCCCACTCCACGTGGATGTAAACATCGTATCCAACGATATTCTCGACCTAGAAGCTTTCAAAGCCTGGCGTCCTGAATATGAAACGGCTGAGTTTATTCTTGAAGACGGGAAATACATCTGTGGTTGGGCAGTAGAAAAGATGAGTAAGTCTATGTTCAACGTTGTCAACCCCGATATGATTGTTGAGAAATACGGTGCCGATACATTGCGTATGTACGAGATGTTCCTGGGTCCGGTAGAACAATCCAAACCTTGGGATACAAACGGTATTGATGGTGTACACCGGTTCATCAAGAAGTTCTGGACATTGTTCTTTGACCGTAACGGCAATTATCTGGTTACAGATGAACCGGCTACTCCCGAAGAACTGAAATCCTTGCATAAGCTTATAAAGAAGGTTACAGGGGACATTGAAACCTTCTCTTATAACACTTCCATTAGTGCTTTCATGATTTGTGTAAACGAATTATTTACATTGAAATGCAGTAAGAAAGAAATTCTGAACCAGTTTATCATCGTATTGGCTCCTTTCGCTCCGCATGTATGCGAAGAATTATGGGCAGCATTAGGTAACGCAGGTTCGGTATGTGATGCCCAATGGCCTGCATACAACGAAGAATATTTGATAGAAAATACGATTAACTATACTATTTCCTTCAACGGAAAAGCTCGCTTCAATATGGAATTCCCTGCTGACGCAACATCTGAAGTAATCCAGAGTGCTGTATTAGCCGACGAACGTTCTGCGAAGTGGATAGAAGGCAAGACTATCCAAAAGGTAATCGTAGTACCGAAGAAGATCGTAAATATCGTTGTCAAATAACATATATGCAGATTACAAAACCAACCAAAGCGGAAGTGATGAGAGAGTTGAAAGACTATATTTTCATCACTTTCGGACTCATCAGCTATGCAATGGGATGGGCGGCATTCCTCATCCCATACCAAATCACCACCGGAGGTACTACAGGTATCGGTGCTATCATTTATTATGCCACTGGTTTTCCCATCCAATGGTCATATTTCATCATCAATGCCGTATTGATGACATTCGCAATCAAGATACTGGGACCGAAATTCAGTATCAAAACTACGTTTGCCATCTTCGGACTGACTTTCTTTTTATGGTTCTTCCAGATACTCGTAAACGGGCCTGATGGAATCCCTCCACAAATCCTGGGACCGGGACAAGATTTCATGGCTTGCCTGATAGGAGCTGTTCTGTGTGGTATAGGTTTAGGTGTTGTATTCAACTGTAACGGAAGTACGGGAGGTACGGATATCATTGCCGCCATTATCCATAAATACAAAGATGTTACGCTAGGACGAATGATCATGGCTTGCGACGTAGTGATTATCAGCTCCTGTTACTTTGTTTTCAACGACTGGAGACGAGTGATTTTTGGCTTTGTAACTCTGTTTATCATAGGCTTTGTATTGGATTACATTGTTAACAGTGCACGCCAATCCGTACAATTCTTTATCTTCTCAAAAGACTATGAAAAGATTGCCGATCGCATCACCAAGGAAACTCACCGTGGTGTAACCGTACTCGATGGTATCGGTTGGTACAGCAAACGCAATGTAAAAGTACTGGTTGTATTGGCATACAAACGCCAGTCCATCGAAATTTTCCGGTTAGTGAAAGACATTGATCCAAATGCTTTTATTTCGCAAAGCTCTGTAATTGGTGTATACGGAGAAGGATTCGACCGATTGAAAATAAAATAGTAACAAGTAGCAAAATTACTCGTTACAAGTAAATAAGAACAGTATTCTATGAGAAAGAAATTCGTATTTGCCACCAACAACGCTCATAAGTTGGAGGAAGTTACTGCTATCTTAAAAAATAAGATAGAACTTCTGAGCTTGAATGACATTAATTGTCATGTTGATATCCCCGAAACTGCAGATACTCTCGAAGGGAATGCTTTACTAAAAGCCCAATACATTTATGAAAACTACCAGCTGGATTGCTTTGCCGACGACACCGGGCTGGAAGTAGAAGCTCTGAATGGTGCTCCAGGTGTTTATTCGGCACGTTATGCTGGCAATGCGCACAATGCAGAAGCCAATATGAAGAAACTTCTGCACGATCTTGAAGGGGTTGAAAACCGTAAGGCACAATTCCGCACTGTTTTTGCATTGATCATTGACGGAAAAAAACATTTGTTCGAAGGAATTATAAAAGGAGAAATTACAAAGAGCAGACACGGTGCTTCCGGCTTCGGATATGATCCGATCTTTATTCCCGAAGGATACACACAGACTTTTGCCGAAATGGGAAATGAACTGAAAAATAAAATCAGTCACCGGGCATTAGGTGTAAACAAACTGTGTAAATTCCTTCAAACTATTCAGTAGGTACTTCAACATTAAGTTATTAGTTTGAAAAGAATGATAACTATAAATGAAAATTAGAGTTTTATACAATGTCATTTTATGTCGGTTAGGAATCAGACAACTTCTACCGAAAGACTTTATCAATGCCATCGAAATAGTAGAATGCAGAGAAAAGTTAGTAGAATTTCAGGGTATAAAAGTTCGTGAAAGTGTAGCTGAGAAGTTAAGGAGAATAGAGTCCAACCTATCTTTAATGTCATACGGAATACAAGTAGTAAGCGGTTATCGAACGCTTGAAGAACAGCTAACTTTATGGCAAAATGCAGCAGGAAACAGAAAATTTAGTGCCGACCCTACTACCGGTAAAGGTGGTGGACATCAAACAGGTGGTGCAGTAGATATCCTACTATTAAAAAATGGTGAAACGGTTGATATGGGCAGTAATTACCGCGACCATAACAACCGTTCCATAACTTTTCCAAAAGATAAAGGAATTATCACATCTGAGCAATTACTCCAAAGACAAATTCTGTATAATGCCATGATAGCCGAAGGATTTATCAATTATCCGGGCGAGTGGTGGCATTATTGCTATGGTGACCAAATGTGGGCAGCCTATTCACGAAAGAATAGAGCCGTGTATGGAACTATAGCAGGGAAAGGGGAACTGTAAAATTACAGTCCCAACTTTGCCGATATCTCCAACATCCTTTGTATAGGTTTCACTGCTTTAGCAGCAATTTCCGGATCAACCGTTATTTCCGGTGATTCATCCTTCAAGCAATTATAAAGCTTTTCCAGCGTATTTAATCGCATAAAGCTACATTCATTGCAAGCACAAGTACTATCGTTAGGAGGAGCGGGAATGAACGTTGTTTGCGGGCATTTCTTTTGCATCTCATGCAGGATGCCCGATTCGGTAGCCACAATATAACTCTTTTCAGGATGTGCAACCGCATACTTCAATAAAGCGGCTGTAGATCCTACTACATCGGCAAGTTTCAAAACCGCACTCTTACATTCAGGATGAGCCAATACAATAGCATCAGGGTATTGAGCTTTTAATTCAACAATCTTTTCAACCGAGAATTTCTCGTGTACATGGCACGCACCGTCCCATAATAACATATTCCGACCTGTCACTGAGTTAATATAATTACCCAGGTTTCTATCAGGACCGAAGATTATTTTCTCATCTTTGGGGAAGCTTTCTACAATCTGCTTGGCATTGGTAGAAGTTACCACTACATCGGTTACCGCTTTAACGGCAGCTGTGGTATTTACGTAAGATATCACTGTATAATCCGGATGCTCTTTGACAAACTGACCAAACTTATCTGCGGGACAACTGTCAGCCAGGGAACAACCTGCTTCCATATCAGGTACCAAGACCTTTTTATCCGGACAAAGTACTTTCGCCGTCTCACCCATAAAGTGAACACCACACATCACAATGATATCCGCTTCTGTCTTAGCAGCCCATTGCGCCAAAGCCAGACTATCGCCTACATAGTCGGCAATATCTTGTATTTCGCCTTTCTGGTAGTAGTGTCCCAGAATGATTGCATTCTTCTCTTTCTTCAGCTCGTTGATAGCTTCTATAAGATTATCCATAATTATAAGTTTTAATTTCTCTTCTTTCTTTAAAAATCTTTTGATGGTAATGATAGGCTGTTAATTGTGTGGACAATTAGATACGATTTTTCTTGCTTATGAAGTTATTAGTACGAGGCTAAATTTTATCCATTGGTTATCAACGTAAGCAATAAGAGTTATATCTACTGATAATAAACTTTTTATCTTAAAGTGGTCCACAATCATTAACACCCTGTTAATATGCTGCAAAGTTAATAACTTTAGAGTGATTATTGACTCATATAGTGCTGAAAAATATGTTTATATAGCTCTTGAAAGTTTCTGTTAACTTATTTGTAATGTTCGTTACAATGTCGTAATATGCATTGATTTGAATAATGCAAGAAGAATTTCTAAAAATCTTTCCCATGAGTATTGACACGTTTTCAACGGTTATTAACCGGGATATAAACGGAAAGAAGTATCTTTGCGAACTATAATTAAAATCAATGAACATGATGCGTAAATTGAAGATAACCGAACTGAATCGTATTAGTGTAGAAGAGTTTAAGGAAGCTGATAAGTTACCTCTGGTAGTAGTATTAGATAACATTCGTAGTCTTCATAATATTGGTTCTGTGTTTCGTACCTCCGATGCTTTTCGTATAGAATGTATTTATCTTTGCGGTATTACAGCTACCCCACCTCATCCTGAAATGCATAAAACAGCTCTTGGAGCTGAATTTACAGTAGATTGGAAGTATGTTAATAACTCTGTTGAAGCTGTTGATAACCTCAAATCAGAAGGATATACTGTTTATTCAGTAGAGCAGGCAGAAGGTAGTATCATGCTGGATGAGTTGACTTTAGACAAATCTAAGAAGTATGCTATAGTGATGGGCAATGAAGTGAAGGGTGTTCAACAAGAAGTTATCGATCATTCTCATGGTTGCATTGAAATACCTCAATACGGCACGAAGCATTCTCTCAATGTATCTGTAACGGCAGGTATAGTTATCTGGGATTTATTCAAGAAGTTGAGATAATAACAAATGAACCGATGTTTGTTTTAGTTATTAACAGATATATCTATATGTAAATCAATATTTTATATAGTAATACATTTTTGCTAATAACAGGTTTATCAACATTATATTAACCATCAAGTTATTGTTAGAATGAATGGTATCGCTAAGAAATCTATGATGTGGAATCTATGGCACGGTTGCCATAAACTTAGTGCGGGATGCCTGCATTGTTATGTTTATCGTGGTGATGCTAAAAGAGATGTGAATAGTTCTATAGTAACACAGACTAAAAACTTCGGTCTACCGTTACAGAAGAAGCGTAATGGGGAATTCAAGATACCATCGGGTACACTCGTCTACACTTGCTTTACTTCCGATTTCTTTGTTGAAGACGGAGATCAGTGGAGAGCGGAAGCATGGGAAATGATGTATCAACGCAGTGATCTTCATTTTATGATGATTACCAAGCGGATAGATCGCGTTGCCAATTGTCTGCCTGCCAATTGGGGAGATGGATATGATAATGTAACTATCTGTTGCACGGTCGAAAATCAGTCATGTGCCGACTATCGTTTACCTATTTATAAAGAACTTCATTATTTGCGAACCCTTATTAGAGAAAATAGATTTAACTTCTTATTCTGTTGGCGAATGGATTGAACAAATTGTTGCCGGAGGAGAATCAGGATATGATGCCCGTCCTTGTGATTTTGATTGGGTAATGGAACTTCGTAGAATAAGTATAGAAAATCATGTATCGTTTTGGTTTAAGCAGACAGGATCTAAGTTTGTCAAAGAGGGAAAACTATATACTATCAAACGTCAATTTCAACATTCGCAGGCACGTAAAGCAGAATTAAACGTAGAGAATTGAAAGTAGGAAATTAATGTGGCAATGATTATTAAAGATTTTGTTACATTTGTAATCTGTAGTAGAAGTAAATAAAGAAATTCAAGGTATATGATAAAGTTATTGTTGGTAGAAGACGATGCCAGTTTGAGATACATCGTACAGGGTGGTCTGGAAGATATGGTAGGTGGTTATGAAGTGATAACTGCCGCCGATGGTGAAGAAGGTCTGTCACGATGGAGAGAACATCATCCCGATGTGATAGTATCTGATATCGAGATGCCTGTTATGAATGGGTATGAAATGGTAAAGCGTATCCGTGAAACGGATGGTGAAACCCCTATCCTATTCTCTTCTGCATTAATTTCTCCAAAAGATGTTGTAAAGGGTTACGAGATCGGTGCTAATAACTATATTAAGAAACCATTTATACCGGAAGAATTGGATGCTCATATACAAGCTTTACTGAAACTTTCTAAAGGAGAAAAAGCTAAAGATGAGAGCCAATGCTACAAGATAGGCAAAGAATTTCTGCTGGATGCTACACATGCTACTTTGAAACATACTTCCGGAGTAAAAAAGACGTTGACAGTCCGCGAAGCCGGTTTGTTGCAAATGCTTTGTGAAAAGCGAGGAGACGTTATTCGTCGCGAAGCTATTCTGGAAAAGTTCTGGAATACGGAAGATGATTATTTTGCTTCCCGTAGTTTAGATGTATTCGTAACAAAACTGCGTAAGTTGCTTTCAGAAGATAGTACGGTTAGTATCAAAACTGTGAAAGGTGTGGGATTGATGTTGCTGGAAAATTAGTGGAGCTGTGCTTTATAAGACAATAGTTGTAATCTTATTCCATGTATTTCACATCTCCTTTACTATTAACCACTTCATACATCCAACATTCCGGTTCATGGTCATTTATAATTCCGCAAGCTTGTAAATGAGAAAAAACAGTTATGGAGCCTAAGAACTTGAAACCTCTTTTCTTTAGATCTTTGCTTAATCGATCGGATAATTCATTGCTGGCTTCAAGTTGCCCTTCTTGATGCTTTTTGTACACAAGTATCTGATGGTTGGAAAAAGACCAAATGTATTGGTCAAAACTACCAAACTCTTCTACAACAGTTAAGAAACACTTCGCATTATTTATAATGGCATCTATTTTCCTGCGTGATTTTATCATGCCTTCTGTCTGTAATATTTGGTCTATCTCCTCCTCTCCTAACCCTGCAACGGCTTTTACTTCAAAGTTGCTGAAACATCTTCTGAAAATATTCCGCTTCTTTAGCATCATCGTCCAATTTAAACCGCATTGCATAACTTCCATTAGAATATATTCAAAATGACGTTTATCATCATGAAGGGGGATCCCCCACTCTTCGTCATGATACTTTTGGTTAATACCGTTATCGCAACACCATTTGCATCTGTTCATATTAGGCTTTATTTATCGTATAAGTGCAAAAGTATGAAATCAATCGGATACGCAGGATAAGATTCAATCTTATTTTATTGATTTATGCTGGGAAACATCCTTTTGTCCGTTTCTGTGCAGACACCTGTTCTGCCACCTGTGCTATATTATACTATAAACTCAATCACAATGATTCCACTCTGATGTTTGCTAGATATACTATTCAATATAGAAAACCGGCTTATAGGATTATCTTCTTGTGAGCCGGCTTTTTTCTTACCATTTTAAAGTGATATTAATTTTGTATTCCAAATAAATTCAGTATGTTTGCCGCACACATGTTAGTAATGTCTTCTTTGCATTGCTATAAACTCTAAACTGAATGGACAAAACAATCTTGGGCAAACTGCTGCTGTTGGCAGCTTTATTTACTTTATTTTCATGTTCCTCGGATTCCTCGGAAGAACAAGATGCGGATGTAGAACATAATTCTCTTTTAGTGGGCGAATGGAATGCTTCAAAAGCTTCTGATAATCATGCATTGGCCGATAAACTCGAATTATATGCTGATGGGTCGGGCAAGTATAGCAGTACCGATGGAAATGGTACTCTTAAGTGGAGTACTTCCGGTTTAAAACTTCGGCTGGAGATTGATAACAAAATCGTCAGTGAGAGTGATTTCTCTATCACAGGAGCAACGCTTACCACGAGCGACGGGCAATCTTACGTCCTTAATCTACCTCTCGTTGGACAATGGTATATTAGCAGTACTGATGGAACCTATACAGGTGACGCTTTTGCATGCTCTTTCTTTAATTCCGGTAATGGCATTTACACCTATTTCAATTCCGAAGGCTTGTCGGTCAATGAAACTTTCAGTTGGGAGCGACTGGAAAGTGGATCGATAAAGCTTCGTCTTAAAAGCGGTGATAAAGAAATATCCTATACCGCTACGGACAATAGTCTTGTGATTCCTACTCTGGGAGACTTCACCAAGCAGAATAACTTTGATTTGCCGGGGGACTGGTATTCGGTATATTCCGAATCTGGCAACATAGAAAAGGGGGAAGCCCGATATAATACTTTCGACTTTCGGAATAGTAGTGCCTGGGATCATATAGGTTCATGCACTTATTTGCAGGATGGCAGGCAATGGGTTCAGAACTTTGTCTGGAGGCAGATGAATGACTCATATATTCATATCTATTGGACCGACGATGATATGGATGTGCTGTTGTATTATCGCTACAGATATAATAAGACTACCAAGCGTATATTCATGGAAATTAGCCGGGAGACTGATTTCGGACAATACATAGGTTATACAAAGGCAAAAGCCTTATAAATAATAACTACCGACTATGAAAACATTACTCTATTCCCTGTTGTGCTTATGCTTTCTCTTCTCATGCTCCGGTGCTGCCGATGACGTAATTCCAGGTGATCCTTCTGCTGGCGGTAGTGGAGGTACCGGGAGTATTACCGGTGAGTGCTCTATCAAGTTGGGGTTGAAGCAGAATGGAAGGAACATATTCGAGCTTTCGGTATTTAATATCCAGTTTGACTTTGAGGGAAAAACATCATATACAGGTGCAGACATATCCGCAGCCTATGATTCTATTATTTGGGTAGTGTCGGGGCATCAGGGGCGTCTTCCGGTATTTATCGGATATAACTCACTGCATCCGGGCACTTCGCTGACATGGTCATGGAGTCACTGTTTCTATTCTCCGGGGCATTATGAAGCGTGCTTGCACGGTTATAAAAACAATAAGATTGTTTCCAGTGATACATTGCAGGTAGATGTTACCGATCATAAAGATTTTCTGGGGTGGAACTGGAATGAACTGACTGATTTGAACCAGAACATTGGTCATGTAAATGCGCTGAATAGGCATTATGAATTCACCACAAAGGCTGCTATAAGCCAACAGGGGATTCCCTCTATCGAATTAAACCTTTGGAATTCATTGGGTGAGGAGGAAAAACTATTTAGTCAGAAGAGCAACACGGTGCTCTATAACTACATCACTTCATTGTACTGCCAGCCCGCTTATGACAGAAACTCTTCTGAACTGGCGGATAAATACAATACGTTATTTTCTAACAAGGAGGAAAATGTGCAACCCTGCGCCATTTGGCTTACACGTAATGCTAAGATTGTTCTTTTAAAGAAAGATGTAAAGAACAGCGAGAGGTGCTGGATTTACGCGGAACCCGAGTAGCGTATTACGCTTTACTCTCATAATCATTGAGCTTTTGCTGTTACACTTCTGCTGGTTTTGTCCGCTTCTGTGCGGACAGTTGTCCGAAAGTGAACATAGCTTGTCTTTGAATATTCGTTGATAATCAGTGCAAGAGCAATGCTTACGATAACAACATACAGAAGACCGTTTACGAGTTGAACGACAGCAATGTCAACATTATGTTGGCAAGTACAAAATAGGTATATAAATAATTAAGAAAAACCGGCTGCTTGTAAGAATCTCCAAGCAGCCGGTTTTTTATGACTATATGAAAGGTTGCTATTTCTTTTTCATCAGAAAGCGTTGTTTCAACCACTCCCGTACCGGTTCGTCATACAGTTTGAGGCAAGCATATGCCAGTCCGATGGACAGGAAGAATATGGCTACGGATAAGAAAATATGTGCACTCAGGGGGGCGTCCGGGTGATTGCGTGCCCAGGCTATCTGCATGTATATCAGCGGGAAGTGCGTGATGTATAGCGGATAGGAAATCTCCCCGAAGAACTTGCAGAGGGCTACGGAACGCTTGCCCGTCACGTTGCTGCCCGCTCCCATGAGGACGATGAGCGGAAATAGAATGAGGACGGATAGGATTTCGTAAGCGCCGTTCATCCACATATCTGTTTCGCCGCCGATGCGGGGCATCACTAAGATGATTGTTATAAACAACGAACACCAGTAGAATCCTCTTTTTATCTTTATCAGTTTGTTGAGACGCGAAAGCAGCAGACCCATGAAGAACGGATAAAGCAGTCGGGTGAGGCCGATGTACAGTTGTTCACCATTGAGGCACCAGCCACCGATAAGGGTGTATGCGGTGCCTGCTCTTTCTGCCAGCAGACCGAAAGTATCAATATTGAGTGCCACATCTATGGTGAGGAAGGCGGAGAGCGCAACGAATATTCCTAATGCCACCTTCGAGAAATGGCGGATGAAAAGGGCGTACAGAATATTAGCGAAATATTCCCATGTCAGCGACCAGGTAGGACCGTTCAGCGAGTTCATTTCCCACCAGCCGCGAATGTCCCATGAAATGAGTGCGGGAATCATGGCGCAGCCCAGCAAGGTCATAAGCAGTACTTTCCACCACGGAGTATCCAGAATAAGCGGAAAAGCGGAACAATCACCGAAGTAGAACAAGGCTGCTCCTAACAGTGTACCCATAATAACCATCGGGTGCAGGCGTACGAGGCGGCGTTTGAAGAAGTCCCAGGTTGTCATCCTGTCCCAACGGTCATCGTAGGCATAACCGATGACAAAGCCGGAGAGGACAAAGAAGAAATCCACAGCCAGATAACCGTGGTTCAGTATCTGATAGACCGGTCCTGCCGAGTAAGTTTCGAATAAGTGGAAAGCTACCACAATCATGGCGGCTACGCCGCGAAGCCCGTCAAGTATTTCGTACCGGGGCTTGGATGCTAAATACGTTGTTGTCATTTATATTGATATTAGATTAATATTCATTTTAAAATCCCTGCCCTATTTTCGCAAACCCGGCAGGGATGAGTTATCCAGATATCTGATTTATCAGTTTTATTTCGTCGGCAAAGTTATCGTGCAATGAGGTCAGTGATTTCTCTTATCGTTTATTAGAATTGTCTTATATTTGCATATTCTCTCTTTTTGAGCAGAAAGAAGGGATAAAATATAAATGATAGTGCAAAGTTTCAATCGGAAAAGCAGTCCTTTATTTTTGATAGCGTCCATTTGGCTCCAGAGGAACAGATAGGGCTTCACCAGCAATCTACCTGGGAAGTATGTCATATTATTGTCGGTGCAGGGATGCGGTTGATAGGTGACCGGACGGAGCCTTTTCAGAGTGGGGAGGTGGTGATGGTGCCGCCCGATATTCCTCATTGCTGGTATTTCGACAACCATGTGACGGACTCGGAAGGGCGCATAGCCAATACTGCCGTGATGTTTAGTACGGATCTTCTGGATAATTGTTCCGCGGTTTTTCCCGAACTGGGCGAGTGTATCAGTCGGTTGAAGGAGAAACGGGATGCCGTGAAGTTTGATCGTGAGAAGTCGGTTGCCGTTGCTTCCATACTTGATGAGATGCGTTACGTGAATGCTGCCGAACGGGTTGCACTGATGATGAGACTTCTCCCTCTCATAGCATCTACTGATTGTGAGTCCGTGGTGGGTAAATACCGGAAGATAGATAAAGAGAAGAATCGTTTAAACCAGATACAGGTTTACGTGGTGTGCAATGCCAGACGGGAAATTTCGCTTGATGATGTGGCGCGCCATGTAGGCATGAACCGTGCTTCCTTTTGCGTTTTCTTCAAGAAAGCTACGGGGAAGACGTTCGTTAATTACCTCAATGAGTATCGCATAGAGCTTGCCTGTAAGCTATTGGAAGAAAAGAAGATGGCTGTTTCGGAGATTTGTTACCAGGCGGGTTTTAATAATGTGCCTTACTTCAACCGGGTGTTTAAGAAACTGAAAGGAGTGGCGCCGACGGAATATAAATGCTGCTAGCTTTCTTCTCCGTTATCCTGTATGTATAAGTCCTATATCTAGGGGGACTCTCTATAGTACTGAGTATCTTTAAGTCGTATACTGAGTGGTCAAAAGACCCGGATGTATTACCCCAAAACATCCGGGTCTTTTGGGGTAATACATCCCCATCTTTTAGGGTAAAAGACCCGGGTCTTTTGACCACTCAGTCGTAATGTGTGATAGGCTAAGGTCTGATATGTGTGGGGCTAAGTCTCTATATCTGCCATACTAAACATTAAGAGTGTAAAAAACACGAGTTATGATAGAAGATGCTATTAACAGAGGTTTTAGTATGGCAGAAAAGATTCTTTTATTTTTTGAGTATTCTCTTCAAACCGGCAATATCCAACAGATTTACCGTTTCAAATTTGCCTTTATAGAATATCCCCAGGTTATTGAAGACACAAGGCAGTTCTTTGGCCTTTTGTAGGGTATCTACTTGAATTAGAGATAGGGGGATGTCATGCATTTCGCAATATTGCTCTATTGTCTCGATGTTTTGATAGATAAAGGGGCATTGCATATCATAATAAATGGTTAGTTCTTGGCTTTCAATCTCTTGTCTTTTAGCGTTCTGCGTGAACTTGGGCGTTGTTCCGTCAAAAGAAAGTGCAAGTAGTTCATATCCGTTATCGGTTACATCTACCACCTCAAAGCCGAATTTCTTCGCGAATGACTGGTCCGAAAGCCACGCTTTCTGTTTCTTTGCTCCGAGCATACAGATGCCGGATTTGCCTTTCTCTTTGGCATCGGCTATGCAATACTCCATCAGCGAACGTCCGTATCCTTTTCCTTTTTCGCTACCAAGAACCCATAGGCAATACACATAATAGTAGTTGTCACCAACAATGGGAACCCAAGCAGTTTCAAGAGGGGCGTATTCAATAAAAACGGTAGCCTTTGCATTCAGCTTTCTAAAGACGTGACCCTCGTTCAGTCGGTTGGCAAGCCATTGGCGCTTGGCATCAATACCCGGATGGGACTTCTTGCTGCGGATGATGCAGCATAAATGTTCGTTGGCGAGGTTTTCGGAAGTTAGGTTTATAAAATCAGTCTCCATGTAGGTGATCTCCCTTATATTTAGTTATGCGATTGTAATCATGTCCTTTTAAGGACATTGTTCACACGCAAAAGTAGTGAATTTATATATATAGTAACTTGAAAGAACAGGAAAATAAGAAAACAAAAAGATTTGCAGGAAGAGGAAGTATCTCATTCTTCTTTTTTCGGGAACTTCGTATGTAAAACGAGTGTGCAAATATACGGCGTCAGATAAATATCCCCTCGTATGTCCATCTTTCTGTACTATGAATATACTGTATTACAGTGGTTTACTTTATGCGCTATCCCCTCTATTTATCCCCCTTGTCCTTTTCATAGTTTAGAGGTTACTCTTTATTTTTGTTCCTATCAATTAAAGAGATGCGATACAGCTATTATTAATTATCTTTTAAAGTAATAATTATGGAAGTCAAGAACAAAATCTATCCGAGTTACATGGGCGAATTTTATGCCCTTAATCCCACTAAGTTTGAGAAAAGAAAGAATAACGTGAAGCCGAAGCTTTACTTAGGGCTGGCGGTAGTAGCCGTTATTATCGTTATTTTTCCCGGTTTGGTTCCTATGGCAAGCTGGCTGGTACGCACGGTCGGAGTCATTGCTGCCTTATTATGTCTGTTGGCTGCCTATATGAGTAGTTTTGACATCTACAATATCCAGAGTGGCGGAAAGATAAAAGACCTGGGTGTGAAGAAATTCAAGCGGAACGAGACAAACCCGCAGAGAATTCTGAAGGCATTTCTGGAGAAGGACTTTGAATATCTGGCGGAACTCCCCGGCGGAAACAGCGAACCGGTACAGCTTCATATAGAAGAAGATCCTATAGGACACGAAATCTACTGCCTGCTCACTACCTACGACTCAGACTCCAACATCGTCGGTCTGGCCAATGTCATCACATTATCCGGCAGTGAATATGATGAAAATATCGACCTCCTCAAACAGATGATTAAAGAGGAAGACGATAATTAAATAATCAGTGAACGCATGATAAAGAAATATTTCTTATTGGTTTCCTTCCTGTGCCTGCTGCCTGCCATGATGCACGCACAGAAAGAATACCCCATAGAGCAGGTATCAGCCATCAACGTGGGCGACGGGCGTATCTTGTTCCGTGACTTGAAGACCGAAAAGCCGCTGAATGGCGACCACCGCATTATCGACGGATATCATTCTGCCTACATCCAAGCCGAGTTTAAGGACGGCTTCTACGATGGCAAGTACGAAGAACACGTGTACAATAAGTTGAAGTGCGAAGGCGTTTACAAAGAAGGCCGGAAGAACGGCGTATTCAAGATGTACGATGACGAAGGAAGAGTAAAAGAAGAGAAGTCTTACAAGGAAGCCAAACTGGACGGGGCGCATAAAACCTTCTATACCTCCGGCAAGTTGGAGCGTGAGGTGAACTATCGCAACGGCAAACAAGACGGCAAGGAACTGGCTTATGACTTTGACGGCACTCTCCGCAGAGACCATACTTACAAGGACGGCAAGCAAGTGGGCAAGCAGTTCAGCTTTCTGAAAGGGACCTACGAACTTTACGAAACCGTGTATTACAATGAACTCGGACTGAAAGACGGAGACTACTCATCCATATTTACTTTCGGCCTGCCGCATGTGCTGGGACACTACAAGAACGGGCAGAAGGATGGTCGCTGGACCGAGATAGCCGAAAGCGGAGATACCTTAGTCATCGAAACCTACGTTAACGGTAGGGAAGAAGGACTGCACGTTTCCTTTGATCCTGATACGGGTGCCCGCAAGCGGGAATTCTACTTGAAAGGCGACCGTAAGGACGGACTTTTCCGCGAATACAATCCCGATAATGGAGAACTGATTTATGAGGCGACCTATCAGCATGGCCGCCTGCACGGTAAAGAACGCCGCCTCGTCTCTACCAACCGTTACGATTACTGGGAAACATCCACCTATACAAACGGGCGTCAAAGCGGGCCGTTCGAGTCGCGTTATGTGAAGAACGACCGTGTGCGTGAAGTAGGAGAGTGCCTCAATGGCAGACGCATCGGACGTTGGAAACTGTATGACATCGACGGGAAATTAGAGAAAGAGTGGGAAGAGACAAAGTGATATGAGCAGAACTTTTTATCGACAACTTATCAGTCTGTTTTGCCTGTTCGTCGCATCGGGCGCAGTGACGGCACAGAATAGCGATGTGCAGTTCTTTAACGAGGTGGACACGACGTTTCAGAAAGTGCGCGTCGGGCAGGAGGTGGAAGTAGGCTATTACAGCACTGATGAGATAGAGAATCTATCGGCTCCTCAATGGAATAATTGTGGAGCCGAGCAATTGTCGGGTCCTTACGATACCAGTTCCACCAGGACTTCTATTGTAAACGGACAGATGAAGAGGCTTACTCTGAAAGGGATTAATTATAAAGTCCGTTTCGAGACTCGCGGTTGGGTCACCTTGCCCTTGGCAATAGCTACCATCAACGGAAAAGAGATGGCGTGCACTCCGATGAAGCTCTATGTGCTGCCTGCTGAAGACACGGGAGGAACGAAAGGAATTGTTTGCAGCTTCTCCACCGACCCCGAAACGGTGCAGCCCGGAAAGATATTCAAGTTAGAGTTGGTTTGCAGCCACCGTCCCGACCAGACCATACCGCAGTTGGAACATCCGGGCATTCAGTTGCTTTCCTCCACTTTCAGTTTCCTCAGGAAAGACGGCAAGGAAAAATACAAATTTATCTATGCAATGAAAATAGTTCGCTCCGGAAGTAACGTTATTAGACTGAAAAAACTTACATTTGGCAGTGCTTACTATACGCTTGAACCTTATCTGCTCAAGATTGAAGGCGAAACATACCTTTGACCTGCATCTGAAAGCATAAGGAAAAGGCACAGTATAAACCATTTAAAACAGAGAAATATGGACGAAACACTGGAACAGCAGTTCGATGACCGGGAAGACAATGACAATCGTAACGAGATTTATAATCCCGAGATGTACGAAGAAGAAGAAATGAATGCTCTGGAAGCTCATATCGAGAAGTATTTCGGAGCTTTTGATTCCGTTTTCCATGAGATAGCTTCGCCGGACATCCATGTCGATATCTACATCATAGAGCCGACACCGGAAAGGAACTATTATACCTTGGTTACCGGCGGTATGGGTGCCCATCGCATGAATGTGCCCGGAGAACTGAAAGAATATAAGTTGGAACGTGCCGAAGTCTTGGTTTATCTGCCAGCCGACTGGAATATAAAGGGAAACGACGAAAAAGACTACTGGCCGCTACGCTGGTTGAAGATACTTGCCCGCCTGCCGATAGAGGAAGACTCTTGGTTGGGGTGGGGGCATACCGTGCCCAATGGCAGGCCTTTTGCTGAGAACACACAGCTTTCCGGTGTCATGCTGATTAGTCCGGAGAGCGAAGAGGAAGAGTCTGCCGTATGCCCGTTGCCCAATGGCGAGGAAGTGAACTTCTACCAGATGTTTCCGCTGTATGAGGAAGAGATGAACTTCAAGATAGAGCATAATGCGGAAGAATTGCTGGAGATGATGGATGACGTCAGCGCGGTAATCGACCTTAACCGCCCGAATGTCTGTGCCGGCTGAGTAAAGAACAAGCGGATTGTTGACTATGAGTAAGATTTTCTGTATCCTGTTTCTTTGTCTTTTTACTATATCGGGCGTCTTTGCACAAGGGAAGGGGGCAGTTTCTTTCTTTTGCGAAGTAGATACTGCGTTCCGGCAAGTCCATGTCGGCAATGAAGTGCAGCTATGCTACCTCAGCAACCGGAAGATGGAGAAGCATACCCCGCCCGTGTGGGAAGCAGGGGAGGTGGAACGGGTTTCGGGACCTCATGCAATGACTTCGTCGAGGATGGGGACGGTAAACGGGAACTCAGAGGTGGTGTCCTTGCAGGGTTTCTATTATGTTATACGTTTCTTGAAACCGGGAACCTTCAAGCTGCCGGTCATTACCACGGTCATCGCCGGAGATACTTAT
>OHFN01000737.1_pt1 | contig 19158 bp, 11 predicted proteins | sample 1567571 | NCBI WGS metagenome assembly OHFN01 (sample SAMEA3879533, study PRJEB24766) | human gut metagenome | biome: human-associated habitat; feature: feces | place: USA | collected 1985/1987
AGGACAGCCGCCGGTTCATCAACTATTATGTGAGCGACGGGCTGCAGGGAAATGAATTCAACAAGAACGCTTCGCTGAAGGATACAGACGGTACCTTGTGGTTCGGTGGAATGAACGGAGTCACTTACTTCAATCCACAGGAAATCACCAATCCAGTCCAGAAATGGAGTATACGTATCACGGACTTTTACCTGCACAATCTCCCTGTAAGAAAAGGCATGTTGTCCGGCGGGCATGAAATTATAGACCGCCCGGTGTTCGAGGCAGAAGACTTCTATCTCTCCCACGAAGACAATTCCTTCAGCATAGAGTTCTCGCCTCTGGAGTTGAACTGCCCCGAAAGGATAGTCTATCACTATGCCATGAACGATGACAACTGGTCCAGTCTTCCGGCAGGAACCAGGCGTATCTCATTCAGCAATCTGACCCCTGGCACCTATCGTTTCCACGTGAAAGCGGTGGACTATATGACCGAATCGGATGTCAAGACCATCACCATTCACATCTCTCCGGCATGGTGGGCCACAGGATGGGCGCGGTTGCTCTACTTCCTAGTCGCAATCTGTTATATCATCCTGCAGATACGCCATCGTTACCGTATCCGGCAGGAAATGATGAAGCATATGCATGCCGAACAGATAAACGAAGCCAAACTACAGTTCTTCATCAATATATCGCACGAAATCCGTACACCGATGTCGCTCATCATCAGCCCGTTGCAGAAGCTCATCGGCAGTGACCCCGACAACGAGCGGCAAAAGAGCTACCACATCATTTACCGCAATGCCGAGCGGATTCTTACACTCATAAACCAGCTGATGGATATCCGCAAGATAGATAAAGGGCAGATGTTCCTCACTTTCCGGAAAACGGACATCATCCCGTTCATCAATGACCTGTGCGAAACCTTTGCCCAACCGGCAAAAGAGAAAAGAATCACCCTCCGGTTCCACCATCCGGAAAACAGTACGCAGGAACTATGGATAGACCCGTCCAACTTTGACAAGGTTATCCTGAACATCCTCTCCAACGCCTTCAAGTTCACTCCCGAAGAAGGAAGAGTGGACATCAGCCTGTGTACAAAAGAGGACCCGCATGCGGCAAGCCCCCTGAAACACTATGTGGAAATCATCATAGCGGATAGTGGGATAGGTATCCCGCCACAGGAATCCGAACATATATTCGACCGCTTCTACCAGATACGGGGGAATACGCACACCGGAACCGGTATAGGATTGCACCTCACCCGCTCATTGGTAAAGCTGCATCATGGGAATATACATGTCGAAAACAATCCGGAAGGTCAGCCTGGATGCCGGTTCATCATACATCTGCCTATGGGATGCGCACATCTGCTTCCCGAAGAAATAGACGATGCGGAAAAAGATGCCCCGACACTTCCCGGCCACTCAACTGTGGCAATGCCGTCTGCCGCCACCGTCCAAGAACAGGATTCTCCGCAGAAAGCCCGTACCGCCTATCGCGTCCTTATCGTAGAAGATGATGACGAAATACGCCACTACATCTGCAGGGAACTTTCCGCCAAATTCCACATAGCCGAAAGTAAAGACGGCAAGGAGGCACTGGAGGCAGTGTTCAAGTTCATACCGCATCTTGTCATCAGTGATGTCATGATGCCGCAGATGGACGGATTCACCCTATGCAGGAAAATAAAGCAGAACGTCAATCTGAGCCATATACCCGTTATCCTTCTCACTGCCAGAATCAGGGAAGAAGACAACCTAAAAGGACTGGAAAACGGAGCAGACGCATATATCACTAAGCCCTTCAACATTGAAATCCTGAAAAAGACAGCATTCAACCTCATACATGGACGCGAAATGACACACGCCACACAGCAGGGACAGCAGGTACAGGAAGAGTTGCTGGAAAAGATAGATTGTGAATCGCCTGACGAGAAACTGCTGGAACGAATCATGAAAGTCATAAACAAGAACTTAGGAAACCCCGATTTCACCGTAGAAATACTGGCCAGGGAAGCCGGAATAAGCCGCGGACATCTGCATCGCAAATTAAAGGAACTCACGAACCAGACCACACGTGACTTTATCCGCAATACCCGGTTGAAACAGGCTGCAACCCTGCTGTCGGAAAAACACTATTCCGTCAATGAGATAGCTGAACTGACCGGCTTTACAAACCCCGGCAACTTCTCCACCGCCTTCAAGGAGCTATATGGTGTCTCGCCCACCACGTACATGAAAGAGCATATCGGGAAGGCACTACCGTAAATTAAGACCACCACTTTATGCTTAGCCGAATTGCCATCCGGCAAACAAATATCCAGTTTGTGCCCCTCCAGGCTATCGCCGGCGTAGTTGATGTCAGTCCACTGCACAGTCTGTCCGAAAGAGGGCAGGACAGCCAACAACATACAAACAATTCCTAAAAATCTTTTTATTGCTTTTCTGTATAATGATTTATATTATTCTCTATCTTAAACCAGTCGAAGTCGGCGTATCCTCCGGTCTCCTTCGTGGCGTAGTTGAACAAGGCAAAGCGGTAACCCATGAAGTGCGGCATGGTATATGCCATCTTCAACGGATTGCCTATAGGCTTCCAGTTCTTGCCGTCCAGGCTATAATAAAAGAATCCCTTGTCCGCCCGATTGCGGAAATCACATTCCGCCTTGAGATAAACCACCTTCTCATCCAATGGCAGTTTTTCCACTTCCACGGGAGTTTCCGTTTCTCCATTCACCATCACAAGAACCCTCTTTCCATCCGCTACTTTCACTCCCACTTGTCCATATCTGCGCTGAAAGAGTGAAAGTCCGGCAAAGTCACCCTCTTTCATGCCGGTAGCATCAAGGCACACCGCCCCCGAACATACAGGACCGATGGTACGTTGGGTCAGTGTATTCTTGGCCTGCATAAACGAAGTCTCCACCCTTCCGGTAGTGAGCCGCAACCAGCCTTTACGAGCCGAGAGCGACCACAATGAATTGTCCGGGTTGTGATTCCACTGCCACACTATAGGCAACGTATATTCACCCTTTCGCCGGCTGAAGTCGTCCGAGTTCACAATGCCCGGGATAAGCCCTCGGCTGGCAGGCAAATCCAAGGTTGCAGGAGCGCGCCCATCCACGCCCAATACCGGCCATCCGTCTTTCCATTCCACCGGAACAAGGTAAGGAATACGCCCCACTGAACCACAGTCTTCAAACAGATAGGCAAACCAACGTCCGTCGGGTGTATCCACCAGTCCGCCTTGGGCGATGCCACGGTCGCAGAATACGGTTTTTCCTTCGTAGGGGCCTGTAATCTTGTCGGCTCGATGCACCACTACAGTACGCTTCCCTCCTTGTGGCCAGGTGATATTGAACAGATAATATTTCCCGTTCACCTTGAACAGTTGCGAGCCTTCGGCCCCCAGCATGATTTTATCTCCTGCGGGAGCACTGGCGTTCTCCAGCAACACATGTTCCGTCCCTTGCTTCACACCGGAGAAGTCATTCTCCAACTCGGCCATAAACAGCTTTCCATTGCCCCAAATCAAATAAATCTTTCCATCTTCATCGAAGAAAAAAGTATGGTCGTGGTAAGACGGTGCGAACTCCACACGTTTCCATGGTCCTTTTTCAATATCGCGTGTCGTGAAGAAATAGGTCTTTCCGGTGGTCTGCGCAAAGGTAGACGCATAGAACATCCCGTTGTGATAGCGGATACAGCTGGCCCACGAACCACGCCCATAGGTGCTTTGCCCGTCTTCCAGATTCATGGTCGGCATATCGGCCAACGTATCATAAAGATAGCTTACCGTCTCCCAGTTGGTTAGGTCTTTCGACTTCATGATAGGTACACCGGGAGACATGTGCATCGTAGTGCTGCTCATATAATAAGTATCGCCTGCACGCACTATCGACATGTCGGGCACATCGGCATAAATCACCGGATTGGTGGCAGTCTGTTGTGCTTCGCTGACGGAAGCACAACCCAGCAAGATACTTGCAAGGAATAGTATTTTCTGTAGTTTCATAAAAGTTTCTTTTGAAATTATTTTTTATTTGTTCTGAATAACAGTTGGGCGTATTGATACAAACTTCTACGCCAAGTAAGCCATTCGTGAGCAGTATCAGGCGATTCATAATAGGTGTATTTTATCCCTTGACCATCCATCATGTTGCGAAAGGCTTTCACTACCTCCGGGAAAGGATGCGGTTCGGCAGTACCCAGTCCTAAGAAGAAAACCTTGAACCAGGCATTTACAACTTTGCCGTCCTTAAACTTTCCATCAAGGAAAACTGCTGCATCCAGCGGAGCGGTACTCGGATAATTCGACGTGCCACTGAAACCAGCATAATAGGCAAAAGCCTCCGGATGATTCATGGCAATACGCATGGTCTGGTTGGCCCCCATCGACAATCCTGCAATAGCCCGGTTCTCACGATTGGACAAAGTACGAAACTTCGTGTCAATCATCGGGATGACCTCTTCCATCAGCACCTCCTCGAAGAGGGAAGTTCCCAGCGGTGTCCCTTCACTCGGACGGGTGGCATATCCATTGTCCATTACCACCAACATCGGTACAGCCTTTCCAGCAGCAATCAGATTATCAAGAATCAGGGGAGCTTTGCCTTGTTTTCCCCATCCTGTTTCGTCTTCGAAACTGCCATGTTGCAGATAAAGCACCGGATAGCGCCTATCCTTATTGTCATTGTCCCCATATCCTGCCGGAGTATAGACAAAGCACCGTCTCCAAGATTGGGTCAATACGGAGAAATAGTTCATCTCACTCAGCAATCCATGAGGGAGCTTTTTCAAGGCATAAAAATCGGCATCATGAGCCGGAATTTCAATGCCGCTTCCCCAACGGCCCGCTCCATAGAAATAAGTGGTGCCCGGATCGGGAACGGAGGCTCCGTCCACATTCAGCTGATAATAATGAAAGCCCTCTTGTTGCGGAGCGGACTCTCCGGTCCATATACCCTTTTCATCCTTTGAAAGGTCATATTTCACTCCACCCAAATCGAGCTGCACATTCTTTGCCTGCGGTGCGGCAATCCGGACACGGACTCTGCCTTGCGAGTTGACTTGCGGATAGGCTTTGCCCGGCTGGTTCACCTCCGACGGCCGATAATCCTCCACCGTCTGAGATTTCACTACCGTCTGTGCAAAAGACATCGAGCCAATGCTTGCCATTCCTATCATCATGCTCCAAAATACAAATTGATATTTCATAGGGTCGGGATTTACTTTTTGAACAAATGCGGTAAAAATTCATTCAGACATCTGCGCCATGTCAGCCATTCGTGTGCAGTTCCCTGCGACCGGTAAGAAGCGACGCGGATATTCATGTCCTGCAGGCTATTTATCAGATGGTCAGTCCCCATGTTCTCCTCTGTTCCGCAACCCAGGAACAAGTAATGTACCTTTTTGTTGAAGGCATCGGCATCGGTAAACACACCATTGAAAGCATTCTTTACATCCAATCCGAAGATGGCTCCACTGAATCCGCCTATGTACGAAAACTTGTCAAGGTTGGTCAGCGTGATGTCAAAAGTCTGCTTGCCACCCCAAGACAAGCCTGCCATAGCACGGTGTTCCCTGTCTGTATAAGTACGGAATGTCTTGTCCACCATCGGGATAAGATCATCTATCATCAACCTGGCAAAAGAGGAACCGTATAGGTTACGTTCGTCATCCACATTCTTTCCGGGGCGTGGGCGGAATCCCACCTCCACATCTCCACTCTCCATTACTACAATCATGGGGACACATTTACCTTCGGCAATCTGGTTGTCCAGGATGTTGTACATATAGCCTTGTGTGCTCCATCCGGTTTCATCTTCACCCATGCCATGCTGCAGATAAAGTACCGGATAGCGTTTCTTAGTGTTCTTTTCATATTCGGCCGGAGTGTAGACTACGAAACGGCGGAAACGCTGCTGGCTTTCGGCATAGTAAGTGCAGGTACGCACCTGTCCATGGGCCACATTCTGTATGCGGTAATAATCGCCCTCCTTACCCTCGGGCACTTCTATTCCACTCGCCATACGGCTACAGCCAAAATAAGTGCAGCTCATAGGATCGATAACCGAGAAACCGTCTACCAGCAAGAAATAATAATGGAAACCAACGACCAAAGGATCAGTCTTTACTGTCCACCAGCCATATTCATCCTTGTTCATGTCGTACTTCTTGCCGCATATATCCACCTGCAGACGCTTTACGTCGGGTGAAAAAATCCGGAAATAAGCCCGGTTCTCCTTGTCCAGACGAGGGAAGTCACAACCATGCATATTGGACGAAGCTTCTACAGTATTCTCCATTACCTGCTCCGTGGTGGGAAGTTCCTTGCCCATCATCTTCAGCATAGCAGCAGCATAACGCCGGCCTAAGATACGGTAGCCGGCAGCATCAAAATGCAGATGATCGGCAGCACAGCTCAGATCCTTTGACGAAACGATGGCACAATTTTTTATTACCTGTGGCAAGGTAGCTATGATAGGATTCATTGCGGCACAAGTTCCTCCGTGGTCAGCATTCACGACCTCACCGGCCAACAGAGGCACGTCTTCCGCTTTCAGGTCCAAGTCGGCCAGTAAGTTGTCATACACACTTTTCACCTTTTCAGGCCAATCCTTCTCACCCGTGTTCGATTCACCCTGATGCAACAATATACCTCTTATCACACCGTCCTTCTGTGCAAGTCTTGCCATTTCCACCAGGCGCAGGTAAGGGTCATTGTCATACTCCTTCAGCATGCCCAGCATCCAATTCGGAGCCGTCTTGATATATTCCTCACGTTTGTCTTTCTGAAAGAGTTCTATCTTGCATCCTCCAATGGCTACATGTACCACGCCTACCTTTATGTTTTCGGGCAGATTCTCTATCATGGTACGTCCGAAATAATCCACAGGAGTAAGTCCGGTGTTTTGGCGGCACAGTGGCGCCCGCGCCGGATACCATTCACCTTTGATTCGCCCCAGCTCCTTATTGTCCACCGCAGCCATCACCTGAAAACGAGGATTCACAACCGTGTCTTGCGCCTCATAGCGGGCATTTCCCTCCATATTGGACTGCCCGAAACACAAATAAATATGAAAATTCGGGTCTTGTGCAAAGACAGATTCACTCAGCAGCAACAAAGCTACTCCTATCAATCTCAAAAAAGAAAAAAGATTCCTCATAACCGTTCTATCATTTATTGTCATCAATTACCTTTGGTTTGTTCTACATACTGCATGGTTCCGTCTTCATTGTAATGCAACTCATCCACACATACAGAACGGCGACCTATCGCACCTGCATGTCCGTCCAATGTGAGTGTAGCATTGTGGTAGAAGAGATACCACTTTCCTTTGAATTCCACAATAGCCGGATGGATAGTGAAACTATTTTCCGCCATTCCTGTCAGTTCACCCCGGTACGTCCAGGGTCCCTGCATGCTGGAAGCTGTTGCATAAGCGATATTTTCCCTTCCCTTTCCCATTGAAGCATAAGTGAGATAATACATACCATTTCGTACATGCAGCCACGGACCTTCCACGTATTTAGGTAAATCCACTACTTCGATGTCGCCTTCCAATTCCGTCATGTTCGGCTTCAACTTTGCCAAAAAGCAGGTACCGTTTCCCCAGCATAGCCATGCCTGACCATTCTTTTCTATCAGCACTGTAGGGTCAATATCGTTCCACCATCCCCGAGCGCCATTGGAGGTCATGTCGTCCGTCACCAGCGGTTTACCGATAGCATCTGTAAACGGTCCTACCGGACTGTCGCTTACCGCCACTCCAATGGCTTTGCCCACACAAGGTTCGCCTGCCTGCACTGTGACATAATAATAAAACTTTCCATCTCTTTCTATCACCTGAGAAGCCCAAGCTTCTCCTACTGCCCATTTAAAGTCTGCAGGACTCAATACAGCACCATGCTCTGTCCAGTTTTTCATATCCGTCGTCGAATAACATAACCATTCGGTGATATTGAACTCTCTGCCTCCTGAAGCCGTATCCTGTCCGGCATAATATTCATCATGCCCGGTATACAGATACAACCTATCTCCATGTACCAACGTGGCAGGGTCGGCTGTAAAGTTGTTTCTTATCAATGGGTTTCCCTCATAAACAAATGTCTTCTGAGTTTCTTTGGGGCTACAAGCCGCCAACAAGCATAAAATGCCAATCAATAAAATGTGCTTCATGTTCTGTTCTTTTTAAGATTACACAAATAAATATTTATCTTCATTCAGTTTGGCATCAATATCTGCCTCACTGTATCCCGCTTCAGCCAACAAATTACGATATTTACCGGTTTTACATTACTTAATGCTATTCTGCTATTACAACTTCTTCAAATCACTGTCTTTGGAACTGGTGCCATGGAATATTTCATAAGTTGCCATAGGATCTGTACGCATGGTGTTTGTTTCGGAGGCGAAAAATTCAAACGCATCAACACTCAGTTTCAATACTACTTCCTTGCTTTAACCAGCTTTCAAATGCAATAAGTGCATTGCAAAGAAAGACTTTTTTTGCGTTTTAATCCACTTCCCATGTAACATAAACCTTTCTCTATAGCTCATTTCCATAAAAAAGTAGAACTTATAGGGCAATTGGATAAAAGATAAGGTGACAGTACCTCTTCATCAGCTCCTATGAGTTCAGCCACCATTGCCACGACTTCTACAATGATTGCCAAACTTCTGGAGTTAGAAGCCGATAACTCCCACTATGAATAATGTAGGTTATCATGAAATGAGGAGATGATTTTGAGGAAATGCGGCTTAATTTTGAGAAGCATTCATAACAACAAAAAAAGACCATACTAAAATCTCTTTCAGTATGGCCCTCCTGAACTTTATCTATAGTACCTATTGATATGTAAAGTTCTGATTAAACTATGAATATCATTTTTATTAATTTGCCCAACCGCGTACCTGATGTATTTGGTCGTTGATTTCGATTACATTTTGTGGAAGTGGCCAGTATTCGTTCTTGCCCTCAACGAATTTAAGTGTAATGTTAGCTTCGGCATATGGGTGACGTACGTCATACACAAGCTTGTGAGGTTTACTGCCACCGGAAGTCCAATATTCGTCTTTTTGATAAGGAACGTTATCAAGCACCTTGTCATAGCACTGCTTGGCAATACCCCAACGAACGATGTCGAACCAACGACAGCCTTCGAACCAAAGTTCATATTGCTTTTCGTTTTGAAGCACTTCGAGGTCAACAGTGGCAGATATGGTTGCTGAACCTGCACGTTGCTGAATCTTGTTGATGTACTTCTTAGCTTCATCCGGCTGACTTGATAAACAAGCTTCTGCATAAATCAGATAAGCTTCACCCAAACGGGCAATGCAGAGGTTTGTATTGTTACAGTTATCACCTACAGAGAGGTCAGCGTCGTTAGGATGCATCATCATCTTCACTTCCATCACGTCACTGCGAGAGAATGAACCATAAGTATTGGTGATACCACGTTCTGGGTCTTTTTCTTTATCTGCGCGAGTTGTGCAAGTAGCATCGCTTTTCCAACCGCAGAGTTTTTCATCGTAAAAGAATTCGTCAGAAGTCAAGAAAGTAGCTTTACGACGATAGCTGTCACCATCGTTTGCCAGCATTTTGTGAGCAAACTCATGATTGATAGAGCCACCACCCCAACCACCGGTTGAGCAAATACGTGGATTCGTACCACCACCTTTAATATCATCACCACGCCAGTTAAGTACGTTGGCCACCATCCAACGGCCACGATTATTACCACCTCTCCATCCTTCTGTACCACCTGCAGCCGCTGTATTAGTAACATAGTTGAATTCGAAAATCTTTTCTTCACAACCATCACCTTCTACGTGGAACAAGTCACGGAAACGTTCACCTGGAACGAGGTCGTAGTTTTGAGACTCTACAAGGGGTTTCATTACGCTAATCACCTTGGCATTGTCACCTGCAAAAAGAGCAGACTTACCGGCTACGAATCGAGCGAAACCTTGAGTTACAACCCAAGCACCTTCTTGATCATTCTTACCATTACGTTCGGGCAAGTCAAAAAGAGCCTCTTCACATTCTTTCACGCACCAGTCAAAGATAGCCTTTTGTGACTCTGCATTCACCGGTTTTTCATCGGTGACGAGGTGGTCAATCAAAGGAGGTTGATAATACACCTGTGCAGCCAGCATGTGTGCCCATGCACGCATCACCTTAGCTTCGGCAACAGCTTGTTTCTTAATAGGAGTATCGGCTGTTTCACCAAAATAGTGAATTATCAAGTTGGCGGAATAGATTGCCTTATAGATGTGATTATAAAGCGTACCGATAGGGCTATAGCTGGGATCATAACGGAACTCATTAAGTCTACGGAAATCTGCATGGTCGTCAATGTTACCACCGGCTGCAAACACGTCGTCGGCAGAGTAGTTAAGACCCATGATATATGCATTCCAGATACCTTCAGTAGCACCGATTTCTCCGATATAAGTAGCATACATGGCTGTCAACGCAGATTTGGCATCCGCATCAGTCTTGTAGAAGTTAGCTGTACTGTTGGTTGCTTTCTGTTCCACATCAAGCATGTCTTCACACGCAGTGAACATCATACTTGAAAGCAAAGCGATTGATAAAAATATTTTTTTCATATCTCTTTCGATTAATTATAATTAGAATGTAACACTTACGCCAAATACCATCTTTTTCATGGTAGGATATGCACCCTTGTCGAGACCCGGACAGTTGTATTCATTCGTACAGGTTTCAGGGTCGAGACCCGGATACTTGGTGAATGTGAAGAAGTCGTCCAATGATACGTAAAAACGCGCGTTGTCGATGAATACTTTATTGGTGATTCTCTTAGGCAATGTGTAACCAAGTTGAATTTGCTTGATCTTGAAGAACGAGCCATCGTAAACCATGGCAGATGAACGCCAGAATGTACCGCTACCTGCTACAGAAGCTGCGTCAGGAAGTTTGCCAGACTTGAAGTCTTTATAAATACCTTCTGATATGTTGTTGTAGCCTGAACGATAGAGACCGTAGTAGACATCGTTACCGGCAGTACCGGTACCAAACAAAGTGAAGTCGAATCCCTTGTATTCAGCATTCAAGGTAATACCGTAAGTCAAAGTAGGAAGACCGGAACCGATGTTGGTCATGTCCTCAGCTTGTGGGTCGTTGGTCAATTCGCCATCTTTGGTGTAGTATTGTGCAGTACCGTCAGCAGCACGGCCCGCATACTTAAAACCGCGCATGTACCATATGGGTTCGCCTTGCTCGAAGTAGCAACGAACAACTTCGGGAGATGCACCTTCAACAGTTGCGCCGGAAATACGTTCGATAGATGGATCAAGGTAAGTCACTTCATTGTGAAGTGTTGCCATGTTAGCAGATATGCCATATCTGAAGTCACCGATATGGTCTTTCCAGCTAAGTTCTACTTCGAAACCGCTGTTTTCAACTTTACCGGCGTTCATTGTCATAGAAGAAACACCTGATTCAGGCATAGTAGGAGCACTTACAAGCAAGTCCTTGGTATTCTTCTTGTAATAGTCGAGACCAACGCTCAATCTGTCGTTTAAGAAACGGAAGTCAGCACCCAAGTCAATTTGTTCTAAAGTTTCCCAAGTCAGGTTAGGGTTGGCAATACCGTTAGGCATTGAACCTAAAGTAACAGCACTTGTTGAACCATAGTTATAGAATTGTGAATTCGTACTAATACCGGCTGTATATGCATAGTTACTCAATACGTTTACGTTACCATTCTGTCCCCAAGATGCACGTATCTTACCGTATGACATGATGCTTGGATTGATGTTATCTTTGAAGAAGCTTTCGTTTGAGAATGTCCAGCCTGCAGATGCAGAGAAGAACTTACCCCAACGGTTGTCTTTCGAAAGTTTGGAAGAGTCGAATGCATCGGCACGGAAATTAGCCTGAACGCTATAGCGGTTGTCGTAGCTATAAGTTACACGGCCGAAGTAAGAGAGTGCTCGAGTAGTGCCCTTTATGCCGCCGATGTTCTTTGTTGTTCCTTCATTAGCATTTACACAATCGAGGTAGATGAAGTTAGAAGAATAAGCTTTAAGGATGTCCGAACCGGAAGCATTGGCGCTGACAAAATTTGAATCGCTTTGACGATATGACATACCGGCCATGGCACCTACAGCGTGTTTGCCGGCGAGAATATCGCTATAGTTGGCGAAGTTTTCCCATTGATACCAAGTAGAGTTTCTACTAGCGCCAGAGATAGTGTAGTTGTCACCTTTGGTTTGACCATTGAGGTAGTAGGGGTATTGCCAGTCAGATTCGTTGTTGAAGGAGATACGATAACCCAAACGAGAAGTGAAAGTCACTTGCTTGATAGGAGTAACGTTCATGTAAGCAGTACCATTAACGTTTACACCACTGTTGCGTGATTCTGAACGGTCGCGTTGCGAGAAGGGGTTACCACCGGCAAGACGTTGGTTGAAGTAGGAAGTAGCATAGTAGCCATTTTCATCACCAAAGAGAGTGTAGCTAGAGTTACCTGCTTGAATTTTGTCGTATATGTCACGATATTCACCCAACATTTGTTCTCGTTTTGTCCAATAGAGCGGAGTTAACGGGTCAATCAAAAGAAGCATTTCGAAGGAAGAGCCATAACCTTGTTCAGATATGCCACGAGAACTCCATTTCTCAATAGAGGTGTTGGTACCTACTTTCAACCAATCCTTAATCTTATAATCGGCATTCAGTTGAGCAGTAAGACGTTCGTACTTATCTTTGCTACCCTTAACGATACCGTCTTGGTTCACATGGTTCACACTCAGGAAGTATGAACCGCGGTCGTTACCACCTTCTAAAGTAAGGGTGTGTTGTTGAGCCCAAGTATCTTCGAAATAAGACTTCAACCAGTCTGTATTGGTATTAGGATCCCATCCGTATTGAGTTTGAGCATCAGCCAAAGTGGCATTCACAGATTCTTCGCCAAGCTGTATAGTCATCCAGTCCTTGAATTGAGTAGCGTTAAGCAAATTGGGCACACTACCGAGCGATTGGTTAGTCCACTTGCCGCTATAAGTAATAGAACCTCGTCCTTTTTTACCCGATTTAGTAGTGATAAGAACAACACCGTTACCGGCTTCAGCACCATAGATAGCAGCCGAAGCAGCATCCTTCAATACTTCCATTGATTCAATCATAGAAGGATCGAGGTATTGGATAGAGCTGACTTGCAAACCATCAACAATCAACAAAGGACCGATTTTGTCTGAGTTTGAAGAATAACCACGAACGCGGATTGATGCACCTTGACCCGGTTTACCGGAACCATTCAGAATTTGTACACCCGATGCCTTACCTTGCAAAGCAGCGGCAGCATCGGTAGTAGACAAACCTTTCAGTTCATCGGCCTTTACAGAAGCTACCGAACCGGTGAGGTCACTCTTGCGTTGCACGCCATAACCTACAACCACTACTTCGTCAAGTACTTCGGCGTCTTCTTCCAGACTGAAGTTGATTACGTTACGGCCACTCACTTTTACAGTCTGTCCTTTGTATCCTATATAAGAAACGGTAAGGGTAGCATTACCACTGTTCACCTGAATAGAGTAATTGCCATTGAGGTCGGTAATACAACCGTTTTGGGTTCCATTCTCCAGAATAGCCACACCAATCATCGGCTCAGAATCATTGGCCGAGACAACAGTACCCTTGACTTGGAATTGTGCTGATGCTGATAGACATGTGAAAAGCATAAGCATAAATAGGCAAGGAATTTTCTGAAATTTCTTAATTACATTTTTCATTACCATTAGTTTAAGAATTAATAATCATGTTATTTAAATTTTCGGTTATTGCTGATACAACTTTCTAACCATCGTCATACATACATTTCATACTACTTTCCATTTATTTAAGATTAATACAAGAGAATACTGGTCTATTTCCGCGTAGCATACATGCCGATTACACTTCCGGTAAATCCTCCGGCCACAGCCGTCGACAGATGACTGGCATCGATATTTTCGCATAGCAGTGTCCATTCCTTACCGTCCTTCAATGAATAATAGAAATCGTAAGACGTACCTTTGGAAACCACCTTTAGATAAATTTCCTTTGTTGCGATGTCTATATTGCAAGACTTGACAACCTCTTCGGCTGTTTTGTCTGTCTTCTTCAACGAAATATGTCGTTTGCCTTCCGACTGAGCCACACAGAAGAAATACTGATGGCTTTCATCCTTGAACAACAACATTCCGGCTACTTCCTTATTGTCGGAGGGATTGAAAAGCATGCGGGTGCTACACTCGAACTTATGGTGCTGCATGCGACGGCCAATAAAAGCTGGTACACTCTTTTCGGCGGTACTGACGTCGGCACACTTCAGGGAAAGAAATCCCGGGGTTTCTGTCAGCGAGTACAAATCCGTAGCAGGTGCACGCAAAGTCATCCAAGCCATGCCCAAAGTAGTGTCGTCAAACGAATCGTTGACCTCGAAGTTACCGAAAGTAACTACCGAGTCACGTTTTACTCCCTCACGCCGGCACGTCAAAGGCACAGTCTCTTCACCCTGAGTGATATAAGGAAAACCATCTTCGCTCCATCTTACTGGCATTATAAACGTTTCGCGACCTAAATTCTCGAATTTGTTATTGATGGGGCGACAAGCTAGAAAGACAGCCCACCAATCGCCTTCCTTGGCCTGAACCAAGTCGGCATGACCTGCACAGGTTATGGGGCTTGGACGGTCAGCACTGAGATGACGTTGTGTTAAAATGGGATTATTCTTCCAGGGGATAAATGGTCCCATAGGAGAATCACTACGGAAAATAACCTCCGAGTGCCAGTCACTTGTTCCGCCCTCGGCATCCATCAGGAAATACTTTCCATTGATTTTATAGATGTGAGGTCCCTCTATCCAGATCGGCCTTTCCTCGGGATGAACCCCTTTGTTCACTAATATTTTGCGGAAACCGATTGTTTTATCGGTCGTTACATCGAACTCCTGAATGCGGATGGTGCGGTGACCGCTATATTCGGGTTTGTTGTCCGGCGCATCGTCATTATTCACAATATAGGCCTTTCCGTCCTCATCAAAAAAGAAAGAAGGGTCAATACCTCCAACTTCAGGCAACATGATAGGATCGGACCATTCTCCGAATGGATTTTTTGTTTTAACAAAGAAATTGCCGACTCCCACATTCGTTGTTACCATATAGTAAGTCTTGTTATGAGGGTTGTAAGAAATTGCCGGTGCAAATATACCACCGCTGACATGTTGTCCTTCCATGTTTACTAATTGAGAAGGACGGCTCAAAATATGCCCCACCTGTTTCCAATTCACCAAATCTTTACTGTGGAAAATTGGTACACCGGGGAAATAAGTAAAAGTAGAAGTTACCAGAAAGTAGTCTCCTTCTCCATTTGTACAGATACTAGGATCAGAATACCAGCCCGGCAAAATAGGATTATAAAAACAGGCATCATCCGATAGCTGGTTGGAAACATAAAAGTCATCTTGACCTTTATAATTAAAGTAATCAAAAAGGGCGGTGGCCTTCTCTATGACAGGCAAGTCATTCTTTGTCTTCATGGAATTGCATGAAGTTACCAAAGTGCCTATCAAATATGCAGATAAAAGCACAACCGGGCAAAAACTCAAAATTCGTTCTTTCTTCATTGTAGTTTAAACTTTGGAGGGTTATTAATGTGTTTCCCATTTCTTGCCGCAAATATATAAATCGGTATATTTCCATTGTACACATTCTTGTCGCACATATCTTTGAGTACGTCGCATCTTTATTTCAGATGTTACATATTTTTTTGTATAGGTAACACGAGCAATATATACCATTGCAAATCAACATATTAGACAAATACACAAAAAAAAGAGTCTGTTATTCCAAGTTTGGATACAAGCTCGGAATGACAGACTCTTTTGAGTATATAATATCAAACTATTTCTTCATCATGCATTTAGCAAATGAATCGTTTCAGTGAACGATAAGATTCGGGTAACAATCAACCGGTTTTTAATGATCACGGAAATTCCACTTGGAATTGTCACTGTTCATATCAAACTTACCCAGTGAAGGAGTACTGTCACCTACAGATACCAACACGAGTTCTTGGTCTATACCAGGCACCTTCCTAGGCATGATGCGATAAGTGCCATCCGTCAGTTGCTCTATTCGCCAAAGCTGTTCGTAAGCACCCGTAAATTCAGGAACAGTCACCACCTCAGCATCGGCAGTAGCAGCCAATGCACGGTTGGTCCCCTCAATCACAATCTTATAATAGGGACTTCCCAAATATCCGCCAGCATCAGGCACAGCAGTGATAGTCCATCTTTGATGAGGACGGAACATATAGTCACCTATTCTCACATCAATATTGCCTTGTGGCCATGTCCCTATCACTTCTTCCAGTGTCTGTGATTTCAATGGTTTAAGAGGCTCTTCACTCTTTTCCCAAAAGCGATGCCTCCCCCCTTCCATACGTACAAAGTCTACACAAAGTTCGAGCCCGTATCCTCTACGTTCAGATTCTATTTCATACGTGCCTTCCTTGAATACTTCGCCGGCTATCGGCCAGTCATTCTTCCATAACAGTGGCCGTATAGCAAGTACACTTCGCCCTCCACGGGCAAAGTCCGCTTCAAAGTGGCAGGACATCTTTTCCACTCCATCTGTTTCAATGAAACGCCCGAAGTGTCCGGCACCCGTCTGGCGATTTCCTGCGGCGAGTACCATCTTGCCGCCACCTTCAAGCATACCTCTGCCCATGTTGTCAATATAGGGTCCCGTTACTTTGCGTGAACGGCCTACCACAATGTTGTAGGTGGAATTGGGACCATCGCAACAAGTGCCATGTGTACCAAGCAAGTAGTACCATCCGTTGCGGTATATCAAATCGGTTGCTTCACAATCAATGGCGATATTGACTGCTTCATTGCCCTCCACCCGTTTACCGGTAGCGGGATCGAGTTCAACCAGCCTGATGAAGCCAAAGTAAGTGCCATAGGACAACCATAGACGACCGTCCGTCGGGTCGAGCAACAATCCGGCATCAATAGCATCGCAATCCTCATTGTCTTCGGACGAGGCAACTTCTATGGCTTCCGTATATTTGAAGTCAGGTTTATGGGGATCCAGCGTTTTGTTCCACATGGTCAGCACCATGCCCCGATGGCTGCCGCCAAGTCCTCCTCCGGTGGCACTATAGGCTATCAGGTACCGGTCTCCTATTTTCAAGACATCGGGGGCAGCACCTCCGCCGGGTCTGACACCGCCACCTTTCCAAGTCCATCCATCTTCGGATATCAACCCTCCACCTCCTGTCCCGAAGGTGTAATATCTACCTTCACATTCCATGATGGTAGAAGGATCGTGTATGTAAGGTTCACCTGTTTGTGCTATGACTTTTTCTGATGTCATCAGAGACAAAAGAACAGCCGCACTTAAGAATATAGTTTTTGTTTTCATATTTATTTGTAACTGACAGTAATGTTTTTAACGGGATTTCCATTCCCATTAAGGAAACGGAGACAAAAATCACTCATTCCGGGTCCGTTGATAACAGCGCCCCGAACGATATTCTTACCTTTTTTCAGGGTCAGCCGTTTGGACAAGCAGTCATCCTTCACCATACGGCGGTCACCGGTCAGCACAACAGCCTCTTCACCGTTGAGCCACCACATGGAGGCGGAGTTTGATCCAACAGACATCCTTACATCCGGTATGTCTTCCTGACATTCTATCACTGTGACTGCCAGGAACAATACGCCATAGACCTGCTTGTCCAGGTTAGAGGCAAAACGAAACAGTTTTACGTTGAATAAATTGCTTTCGAGCGCATGCCACACCAACTTCTGCTTATCCACGTTCACTTTCTCGCCATCCACAGGCACTTTAGTGAATTGTTTCGGGAAATATTCGGTTGCAAGCACCTTGCGGACGTAGCTGTCTGTAAATACAATATTGCTGGGATTGGGCTTGTCAATAGGTTCTAGCAATAGCCAACGCCGGATAAAACCATCCTCATCAGGCGGCATCACCTGAGCCGTGCCCGGTGAAAAATAGGGTGACAGATTGAATTCCGCCTTTTTTTTCTGTGCATATCCATGCAGACCCATCAAAGCAGCAAAACAAATCACCAACAATGTTCTGAAATAAAAAGTCTTCATCATGATAGTGTTTTCTTGGTTTTATTTAAAAAGAAGCGGAGCAAACTGGTACAAGCTTTCACGCCATACCGGCCATGTATGCCCGCCTGGAGTTTCAAAGTAACTGTATCTAATGCCGATTTCATTGAAGCGTTTTATCATAGTCTGGCAATTATTGTATGCAATGTCTTCCTTGCCGCCCATAGAAAGCCAGAACAGTTTCAGCTTCTCATTATATTCGTCTTTCTTGTCCTTCAGCATCGAATAATACTTTTCCGTAGCATTGCCGTTTCCGAACGGTGAAGATGTCGCCCACCAGCCGGAACTGAACACTCCCAAATATGCGAAGAGTTCCAAGTGCGGAATGCCGACATTCAGGGTATGGATTCCTCCCATGGAGAGCCCTGCCAAGGCACGGCTTTCGCGATTCGCCTTTACCCGGAAATTGTTTTCAACGAAGGGAATGCAGTCATTCAGCAATTCGCTTTCAAAGTCGTTGGTGTTGCCGTCTGCCATGACAATAAGCATCGCTTTCGCTTCCCCTTTGGCTATCAGGTTGTCCATGATGATGTCCGTGCGTCCCTGATTGGACCAGCCACGTTCGTCTTCTCCGCCACCATGCTGCAAATAGAGCACAGGATAAGATTGTGCGGATGTGTCATAACCGGGCGGACAATAAATAAACATGCGCCGCCAGTCATTGGCAGTCTTCGAGAAATACCGTTTCATCCGGATATCTCCATGAGGTACATCAGACATTTGGAAACGTACATCACCGTCTGGATAGGGAATTTCAACGCCACTCGCCATCATGCCGCATCCATAGAAGGACTCGCTGGCCGGATCGGCTACAGCCACTCCGTCGATTATAAGGAAATAATAGTGAAAGCCCTGAGACAGCGGGTCAGTTGTGCCCGTCCATTCGCCGTCGGCATTGCGTGTCAGGTCATACTTGCGTCCCAAGTCAATCTGTACCGTCTTGGCATCGGGAGCCTTTATTTTAAATTCCATGCGGTTGTCGGGCAAAAGCCGCGGATACGCGGAATTGCGCACA